>OBLW0100000072.1_pt1 | contig 72837 bp, 59 predicted proteins | sample 1520161 | NCBI WGS metagenome assembly OBLW01 (sample SAMEA3539309, study PRJEB22396) | soil metagenome | biome: tundra; feature: field; material: soil | place: USA | collected 2010-05 | depth 0.15 m
GTGCCCCACCGGATCTCGAACTCGGCTTCGGTGAAGGGCGGAGCACATTTGTTCTTGACGATTTTTACACGCGTGCGGCCGCCGACCGGTTCATCGCCTACCTTCACCTGACCGATGCGCCGCACGTCGAACCGCATCGATGCGTAAAACTTCAACGCATTGCCGCCCGTGGTCGTCTCCGGCGACCCGAAGGTGACGCCGATCTTCTGCCGGAGCTGATTGAGGAATACGAGCGACGTGCCTCCGCGGTAAGCCGCCGCGGTGAGCTTGCGGAGCGCCTGGCTCATGAGCCGCGCCTGGAGACCCATGTGCGAATCGCCCATGTCGCCCTCGAGCTCCGCCTTGGGCGTCAGGGCGGCGACCGAATCGATGACCACGATATCGACGGCGCCCGAGCGAACGAGGATCTCGGTGATATCGAGCGCCTGCTCCCCCGTGTCGGGCTGCGACACGAGGAGCTTGTCGGTCTCGACGCCCAGGGCGCGCGCGTAGGCCACGTCGAGAGCATGCTCGGCGTCGATGAACGCGGCCACACCACCGACCCGTTGCGCCTGCGCGATGGCGTGGAGCGCGAGCGTCGTCTTCCCGCTCGACTCCGGCCCGTAAATCTCGACGATGCGACCTCGGGGAATGCCTCCGATGCCGGTCGCCAGGTCGAGCGCGAGCGACCCGGTGGAGATCGTCGCCACCGGCTCGGGATCTTCGTCATCGCCAAGCGTCATGACCGCTCCCTTTCCAAACTGTTTCTCGACCGCCGTCATCACGCCTTTGAGGGCGCGCATCTTGTCCGCGATTTGGTCCATCATGGTTCTCTCAGCTCCCTTCGGTCGATCCGTGACCGCGAAGGGAACGTCAGCGAGCGATGTGCCATGCGAGAGGCGGCCTTTCGCCGCTACAAACGGGCCGTGCGGCCGTCCAGCGCCCCCGGAGACATGACCGTGGACAGGGCGGCGCGGGCGGCCCCTTCGGTCGTGCCCGGGACGGCCGCTATGCTCGTGGGCCCATGAGCGTCAGGTACCTCGGGTTCGGGTTCGCGGCTCTGCTCTCGGCGGGGTGCCATCACGACAGCGGCGTCGAGGCCTGGCGCCGAGCGCGCCGTGCGACGCGACGCAGCTGGGCGCCGTGCAGAAGGTGCCGTACACGGCCGACTACTACTTTTACGCTCCGTGACGCTCGACGCGGGCGCGCGGCCGCTCGACTAAGCGCCCCGGGCCCGCGTACTCGTACTCTTTCTGCCGCGAACTCGGCCGCGAACCTGCGAGCCGCCTGGATGCGGATGTTCGCTCGGCCGGCCCCATGCTAGCCGACGAGGTCATGAAGGCCATTCGGGTTCATGCAGTCGGCGACGCGTCGGCCCTCTCGTTCGAAGACGTGCCGGACCCCACTGCGGGACCCGACGACGTGGTCGTTCAGATCGAGGCCGCCGGCGTGAACTTCGTCGACGTACACCAACGGAACGGGCTCTACAAGGTGCCGACGCCCTTCACTCCCGGCTCCGAAGCGAGCGGGCGGGTCGTGAGCATCGGGCTCCGCGTCAGCGGCGTCGCGGTCGGCGACCGGGTGGCCTATACGGGGTCGCTCGGGGCGTATGCCGAGCTGGCCAGGGTGCCCGCGAACCGGGTCATGAAGGTCCCCGAAGGGCTCACGGCGAAGCAAGGGGCCGCCGCGATGATGCAGGGACTGACGGCCCACTATCTCGCGACGTCGACGTTCCCGCTGTCGAAGGGCGACCCGTGCGTCGTTCACGCGGCCGCCGGGGGCGTCGGCCTCCTCCTATGCCAGATCGCCAAGCTCCGCGGCGCGACGGTGATCGCCACGGTGTCGACCGAGGAGAAGGCGGCCCTCGCCCGCGACGCCGGCGCCGATCACGTGATCCTCTACGAGTCGGAGCCATTCGAAGCCGAAGTGAAGCGGCTGACGGGCGGCGTCGGCGCGAAGGTCATCTACGATGGCGTCGGCAAGACGACGTTCTCGAAGGACCTCGAGTGCCTGGCCCCGCGGGGCACCCTCGTGCTCTTCGGCCAGTCGAGCGGCCCCGTGCCCCCGTTCAACCCCACGATTCTCGCGGGCAGAGGGTCGCTCTACCTCACGCGGCCCACGCTGGTGAACTACGTCGCGAGCCGCGAAGAGCTCGTCGCTCGGGCGACCGATGTCTTCGGATGGATCCGCGACGGCAAGCTTCGTTTGCGCATCGCGCACGAGTTCCCCCTCTCGGAGGCCGCGGCGGCCCACCGAGCGCTCGAAGGACGCGGCACGACCGGGAAGCTTCTTTTAGTCCCCGACGGAGCGTAGAGCCGCGCCGAAGCCGCGGGACCGGCAGAACGCGCTCGCGAGTCAGTTGACGAAGAAGCTCTTCGAGAGGTTCACGTCGCCCCCCTCGAAGGTCGGGACCATGGTCGCTTCGACCTGATCGCCGATGCACTCCAGGGCCTCGGGCGGAGGCGCGACCGGGGTCTCGACCGCAGCGCGGACGACGCGGCCCGTGCCGCGAAACGTGAGATGCATGTGCACGTACCCGGCCGGGAGACCCTGGCCGCGGCACGGATTGAGATCGATGTGGCCCAGCGCTCCGAGCCCCGCCCCGAGGCGGAAGAGCACGGGCTCGTGCTGATTGACGTGAAGACTCGACCACACGAGGGTCGCGGGAACGGCGGGCGGCGGAGGCGCCTCGTTCGCATCGTCGTCGTCCCCTCCGATGACCACGTCGCGCGTGACGGTCGTTTCGGGGGCCGCCGGCGGGGTCGGGTCGAACTCGACCTCGTTCGTGTCTTGCGGATGCACGCACCCGGCAGTGAGCGCCGCGACGCCGACCGCAACGAGACGCGCAACGAGACCGAGGCGGCCGAGCGATGCTCTCCCCACGCACATGGTGTTAGCAGTCGAATGGCCAGCGCGGTAGGCGATTGTCACGAAGGGGGCGGCCGCCCGGACAGGCCGCCAGGGCCGCCCTCCCTCGCTCGCGTGTTCACGCGGCTATCGGGCGGAAGCCTCGATCGAGCACCCGAAGGCCGATGGCCTCGGCGACGTGCGCGGGCGACGGAGCCGTGGCCCCCTCGAGGTCCGCGATCGTCCTCGCGACGCGGAGCACCTTGCCATAGGCGCGCGCGGAGAGCGCCAGCCGCTCCATGGCCGCAGAGAGCAACCGCGCCCCGCCGGCGCACAGGCCGGCGACGCGCTCGAGATCGCGCGAAGCGAGCGACGCGTTCGTGCCCCTCGAGACTTCGCCCCGCACGAGGCGGTCGTGCTGGACCGACCGGGCCCCCTCGACGCGCGCGCGGACCGCTGCGCTCTGCTCGCCTCGCTGGGAGCTCTGGAGTGCGGCGACTTCGACCGGGGGCAAGACGACGTGCACATCGATGCGATCGAGCAGCGGACCGCTCATCTTCGCGCGATAGGCGCGGACCCGCTCCATGGAGCACGCGCACCGCCCGCTGCCGTCGCCGAGCCAGCCGCAGTAGCAAGGGTTCAGCGCGCAGACGAGCAGCACCCGCGCGGGGAACGTGGCCTTGGCGTTCGCGCGCGAGATCGTGACGACCCCGTCTTCGAGCGGCTGGCGCAGGGCTTCGAGCGCCGAGCGACGAAACTCGGCGAGCTCGTCGAGAAAGAGGACTCCGTGGTGCGCGAGGCTCACTTCGCCGGGCCGCGGGCCATCGCCTCCGCCGACGAGGCCGATCTCGCTGACCGTGTGGTGCGGAGCGCGAAAGGGCCGCGCCCGCGAGAGCCCGCGGCGCGCCGAGAGGAGCCCGGCGACGCTGTGAATGGCGGTCACTTCAAGCGCCTCGTCCGTCGACAGCAGAGGGAGGAGCGCGGGCAGGCGCCTGGCCAGCATGGTCTTCCCTGCCCCCGGCGGCCCAATCATCGCGAGGTTGTGGCCGCCGGCCGCCGCGATCTCGAGCGCGCGCCGCGCGGTCGACTGGCCTCGAACGTCGCCGAGATCGTCGGCGAGATCGGATGTCGGTTCGTCGGGCGAGACCTCTGGTGAAGGCTGCGCGACAGGCAGGTTGCCGCGGCCACCGAGCGCGTCGAGCAGCTCCTGGAGCGAGCCGGCGGTTCGAACGTCGACCCCCTCGACGAGCGCCGCCTCGGCGGCGTTGGCGCGCGAGACCACCGCGCGCTTCACGCCGCGCCGCCGCGCCCCGAGGAGCTGCGGGAGGACGCCTCGAATCGGTTGCACGGTTCCCGCGAGGGAGAGCTCGCCGAGGAAGAGCACCCCGGCGACGGCGCTGACGGGCGCCGCTCCGAGCGCGGCCAGCACCGCAGCGGCGATGGCTAGATCGAAGCCGCTCCCGGTCTTCTTCATGTCGCCCGGGGCGAGATTGACCACGATGCGGCACTCGCCGATGTCGACCCCGAGGTGCGCGAGCGCGCTCTTCACCCGGACCCGGCTCTCGCGAACGGCCGCCTCGGCGAGCCCGACGAGCTCGAAGAACGGCGGGCCGCGGGTGGCCTCGACCTCGACCCGAACGGGATGCGCGTGAAGACCGACGAGCGTGGCGCTTAGGGCGGTAGCGAACATGATCGTGTCGCACCCCAGCGAGACGCATGCCCGACCGCGCTACGCCCATCGCGTGGGCGAATCGAGCACCGAGACCGTCCGCCGACGGCGCGCGCATGTCCGCGGACACCCGCGCGACCCTCACGCGACGAGCCTCCCGTTCGAGCCTCCCGTTCGAGCCTCCCGTTCAAAGCGCCGAGCAGAAGCCGTTCTGGGCGCAGAAGTGAACCTCGCTCCCGTTGCACTCCTGGTCGATGCAAGAGCCGCCGGCGCACTCCGAGCCGGTCCTGCAAAGCTGGCACTGGCCGCCCGTCGCGCAGAGCGGCAGCGCCGCCGGGCACGCGCCCGCATGGCACGCGGTGGTGAGCGTCGACCCCTGGAGATCGTAACCCGACTGGTAGCGAACGACGACGGCCGTTTCCCTTCACGGAACATAGCGGCGGGCGCGTAACTTCCCAGGACGCGGACGGCTGCGCCGCCGCTAGACGCGACTCAGCTCACGGGCAAAGACGTAGGCGACGATGACCATTCCGAACATACCTTCGAGGAGGGCCATCGCCGCGTGACCCGGCCCGACCAGCGCGCTCGCGTAGACGAAGCTCGTCCCGGCGACCGCGGCGAGGCCGACGAGGAACCACCGCGCGAGCGGGCCTTCTCGCCCCGGCAAGCCGCGAATGACGTCGACGAAGCGGCGCGTCAGCAGCACGAAGACGAACATCGACAGGAAAGAGCTGTCGGCCGAGCCGGTCGAGAGAAAGAAATCGTAGAGGCCGTGAGCGACGACGACGAGCACGAGGGTACGCGACAGATCCCCCGCCCGGACCTCGCGACCTCGAACGGCGTCGTCGATCGCCACGGCGACCAGGCCCGTGGTGCTGATGTGCAAGAAGTTGGCGGTCAGGAAGCGGGAGAGGGCGGTCGACAGGCCCATGTGGAAATAGTTGACGTTCTCCTCGGCCGCGAAGCCCAGCCCGACCAGCGCCCCGCAGGCGAGCGACTCGCGGCGGCTTCCCCAGCGGCGCAAGACAGGGACGAGGGGCAAGAAGAGCAGCGCCTTCGACAGCTCTTCCCGGACGCCCACGCCGACGACGAAGTAGATGAGGTCGAGGAGCGCGACCCCCTTTTCGGCGAGCGAGAGCACGCGCTGCTCGACGATCGCCAGCGCCATCGTGACGTAGGTGCTCGCGATGCCGAGTACGAACGCGACGAAAAAGAGCGGCACGCGCGCGCGGGGTCGCTCGCCCACCCGCCCGATGAGGGCGCAGAGCGCGAACCAGACGAGCGCGGACACCGCCGCGAGCATCAGGATCGGGAGAGTCGCTCCTTCGTATTGCGACGGGAAGAACCAGCGGACGACGGCTCCCCAGTCGCGGCGTCGCAGCGCGTCTTGCATCCGCACGCCGGCGCCGACCTGGTGAGCGAAGCGCGGATGGGAGAGGGCCTCGGCGAGCCGGGGCCACGCGTCGGCGTCGATCCATTGCTGGCAGGCAGCGTTGGCGTCTCCGTGCCGGTCGTCGAACGCCGTGGCTTCGCGGGCGAACCACTCGGCGGCCTTCTCGTTGTCGTCTTCGTGGCGGGCTTCACGGCCCAGGAGATGGTTGGCCCACGGGAGCGGGGGTTCGGCGCTCGCGGCCGCGAGCACGGCGGCCTCTTCGCCTTCCCTCGGTTGATCCAAGAGGACGCTCAGCCACCACCGACTGAGGAGCGCGATGCCGGCCGGGAGATCCGGGGCGGACACGACGTCTTCGACCGGGGCATCGAGCGTGGCAGGCGACGGCGCGGGCGAAGCCGGCGGGAGAGCCCCGGGAGCGCCCGGCCGATCCGAAGTGGCCTCGGCCACCAGCGCGGCGTGGTTGTCGAGGAGTTCGATGATCACGGGCAGCGAGGCGGGGCGCTGGCGAGCGAGTTCGAGGTACGCCTGCTCGGCGTCTGCGAACTGCGCGCTCCGCGTGAGCGCGCGTGCGCGATCGAGCGGCCCGCCCGATCGCCGCGCGAGCGGAGCGACGAGCACCCCCGCGAGCGCGCACACCGCGAGGACGAGCAGAATGGTCGGCGTGGCGCCCCGGATGCGCGGATCGAGTTTCATCATGGTCGTGGGCATCGCGTGGGGCCGACCGTGGGGCCGACCGTGGGGCCGACCGTGGGGCCGATGGTCTCGATTGTTCTCGATTGTGTCACTTTACCTAGAGAGCGAACTCGGGTCTCATCGAGGCATAGGCGGGGGTTGGCCCACAGTTCTTCCGGAGACCCACGAGGTCATACTGCCCTTCTTGTCACGGATCGCACGGCTGATTCGCGGCGCCTCCTCCTCCTGGAGAGCACGCGCCCGGACCGCATTCGCTGCGCTCGTCGCCCTGGTCGGGCTTGGCGGCGGAGGGTGCCGCGCGAAGCCGGCGCCCGGGGAGAACTGCCGTGTGGCCGACCAGATGGTGTGCTCCGCGCACGATCGCGCGCTCGTGTGCGAGTCGACAGCGACCCCCGCGAGCGCCGATTCGTCGGGCAGCGCGGCGAACGGAAGCGCGGCGACCGCCACGAGCGCGCCCGCACGAACCTGGCTCGACGTCGCGTGCAAGGGTACGCACGGGTGCACCCGAAGCGGTGACGACGACGTGTGCGACGACACGCTGGCAACGGCCGGCGACTCGTGTCCGCGAAGCCCGCCGCTCGACTACGCTTGCACGACCAGCCACGCCGACGCGCTCGTCTGCAAGGACGGTCGCTTCGAGCTCTGGCGGCGTTGCCGGGGCCCGCAAGGGTGTCGTGTGATCGACGGCCGAAACGTCCACTGTGACACGTCGCTCGGCGAACCCGACGATCCTTGTGAGCGCGCCGGCACGTTCGCGTGCTCCGTCGACGGAAAGGCGATGCTCGAGTGCGACGGCAAGGTCCTCGTTCCCGCGTCGTCGTGCCGCGGTCCGAAGGCCTGCTTCTTCGCGCCGGGCGAACCGGGCGCCGAGCCGCACAACATCGATTGCGACGACGGCGTCGCCCGCGAGGGCGACCCCTGCATCCAGACCAAGAGGATCACCTGCGCCGCGGACCACAAAGCCGAGCTGGCGTGCGACGGGCATCAGTACAAGATGAAACGTGAGTGCCGGCGGAGCGATTGCCGCGTCGACGGCACCGAGCTCTTTTGCGACTAGGTCTCTGGGGAGAAACCGCAAAGACGCCGAGGCGCGAAGGTTCTTGGGGTGCGTGAAGAATGAACGCTCGCCTTCACTGGTGAGGAATGAGGTTCGTGAACCAGGCCGCGGCGCCCGCGACGAGGAGCAAGAGCACCACCAGGACACCGACCTTCTGGCCATTCTTCTTGTCGGGTCCCGCGAGCGCCAGGGGGGCCGGGAGGGGCAAGGGCGCAGTGACCGGAGGCGCGACCACGGGCGCCATGGCCGACGCGCCGGTCACGCGCGAAACGCGGGGCGACGAGGGCGCGGGCGGTGACGGCACCGGCTCGTCGTCTTCCAGGGCGGCGAGGTTGCCCGCCGTGATGTCCATCGGCAGCGTCGGGCGCGTGGAATCGGACTCGGTCTTGTGACCGACGGAGATCTCGTCGATCCAAGACCCGACGTTGACCATCGACCCGGTCACCTCGGGCGGATTGAGCGACCCGGTGATGGTCGACGTATCGATCGGCTTCGAGGCCGTGGGCGCGTTGTTGTCGTCGGTCAGCGACGTGAACTCGAGGAGCGCCTCTTCGATCAACTTGTCGATGATGCTCGCCTGCATCGGGCGGTGGCGCGAGCGCTCTTTCAGGGCGCCTTGCACCAGCGTCGCGATGTCGAAGGTGCTTACCGGCACGCCGAACTTGAACAGGAACTTCGACAGGTCGCGCCCGAGATCGCGCGCGTTCCGGTAACGGTGCGCCGGCTCGCGCGCGAGCGCCTTGTTCAAGATGCGTTCGAGCTCGGGCGGCACCTTCTTGTTGATCTGCGAGATGCTCGGCACCACTGCGGCCTGCACCTTCTTCACGGTCTGGAAGTCGGTGTCGCCGAGAAAGAGCCGCTGGCCCGCGAGGAGCTCCCAGAGGATGATGCCGACCGCGAAGATGTCGGTCCGGGCGTCGACCTCTTGGCCCATCGCCGCTTCGGGTGCGAGGTACGAGAACTTGCCCTTGATGATCCCCGGCTCGCTCTTCTCGAGCTGGCTGTTGGCCTTCGCGAGGCCGAAGTCCACGATCTTGATCTCGCCGTGCTTCGTGATGAGCACGTTGGGCGGCGACATGTCGCGGTGCACGATGTAGAGCGGCACCCCGTTCGGGTCGGTGAGCTCGTGCGCGTACGCGAGGCCTTTGCAGATCTCGAGCGAGATGTAGACGGCCGCTTCGACGGGAAAGTCTTTCCCGATCTTCTTGATGTGCTCGATGATCGCCTTGAGGTTCGCGCCGTCGACGAACTCCATGACGATGAAGAACGCGCTGTCGCCGACCCCGATGTCGAACACCTGGACACAGTTCGAGTGCGTGAGCTGCGCCGAGAGGCGCGCCTCGTCGAGGAACATCGAGATGAATTTTTTCTTCGACGACAGGTGCGGGAGGACGCGCTTGATCGCCACCTGCTTCCGGAACCCCTGCAGGCCCTCGCTCTCGGCCCGGAAGACCTCTGCCATGCCGCCCGACTCGAGCTTCTCGACGACGCGATACCGTTGGTGGCTGTCGGACATATCCTTCGGGGGGCCTCGCGGTCGCTTTGAGGGCTGGACGCCTGGAGCCCGCGCTCCAGAGGGTGCCATCCACGCGGAGTCACGGTCAAGACAGTGGTCGCGACACTCGCCGGCACGGCGCGGAAAGCCCCGGAACGGCTCCGCCACGCCCAGCGCACCACGCGGACGCGGATTTTGCCGCATCCGACAGGGGTCACCTCGCGAGGATTGATTGACATGCCGCCCACTTGAAACCATTCTCGCGGCCCGCAGGGTTTGCCTGCGAACCCTGGAGGCCGTGCCACCGTGGAGAACGACTTCGAAAACGCGAAGAAGCTCGTGGAGGCCACCATCCGCAAGATCGGCCTCGACCCGGCCAACTGCCGGGCGTCGAGCGGCTCGAGCACGTCAGCCGGGCAGGCGGCCTGGACGCTCAAGAGAGGCAGCGCGTCGGTGCTGGTCGCCGTGACCAAGCGCGAAGACGAGGGGGTCGCCTACCTCCGCGTGGCCTCGCCCGTGGTCACGCTGCCCGCCGACCCCGCCAGGCACGAGGCCCTGTTTCGCAAGCTCCTCGAGCTCAACGCCGCCGGCCTGGCAAACGCCGCCTTCGGTCTCATGGGCGATCGCGTGGTGGTCGTGTCGGAGCGCCCGGTGGCGGGCCTCGACGAAGGCGAAGTCGACCAGACGGTGCGGCACCTGGCCGCGGTCGCCGACACGTTCGACGACCGGCTCGAGAAGGATTTCGGCGCCACCCGCGCATGACCGCCATGAGGCCCGGGTGCGTGCCACAAACGGTCTCGCGTGCTGCCCGTCCGGCGCCCGCCGCCTGCCCCAGGTTTGCCGCGTTCGTCCGGCTTGCGACGCTCGTCGCGGCCGGCCTCCCCCTCGGCATCTTCCTGGTCCCGGCGACGGCGAAGGCCATGGATGCCGAGGTCACGAACGATGAGACGGCCCAGTTCTACGACCTTCGTTCGCCAACCGGCACGGTCCTCTCGCGCCGCCGCCTCACGGCGACGCTCGGCGTGGGCGCCTACAACCTCCTCGACGCGCCCGAGGGAAACCCGAAGGCCGCGGATCTCTCGTTTCGCGCGCGCGTTCGCTACGACGCGGACTACGGCGCCTCGGGCGCCGAGACCGACCCGACGATGTTCGCCAGCGTCGTGCCCGGGTTCCAGGAGCAGCTCGTCGACCTGATGTACGCCTACGTCGAGGGCCGGCGGCTCGCGGGAGGCTGGCTCGGGTTCAAGGCCGGGCGGCAATACGTGACCGACGTCCTCGGCTGGTGGGGGTTTGACGGCGCCGAGGCCAGCATCACGACGCCCTACTACCTCAAGGCCGAAGTCTACGGCGGCCTCGAGGAGCGGGGCGGCATGCCGCTCGGCGCTCCTCGCTTCGAGTCCGACGGCATCTGGCGCGGGAACCGGTCGAACTTCGATCCCTCCCTCTACACGGCGTTCCAGGCCGCCCGGGCCGCGCCGGCGTACGCCGTGGCGCTCGAATCGACCGGCGTCACCTGGATCCACGGCCGGCTGACGTACCGGCGCGTCGACAACACCGGGTCCGTGAACACCTCCGAGTTCGCGAGCGGCCTCTACCCGGCCAACATCGAGACGGGCACCCGCGTCTCCTCCGAGCGCATCGGCTACGCCATGGACGCGAGCCTGGCCAGCCTGGGCGGCGCCAAGGCGGGGATCGTCTACGACCTCTACCGGGCGGACATCACGTCGATCTACGGGTCGCTCGACGCGTACCTCGGCCGCAAGGTCACCGTGAGCGCCGACTACGACTACTACGTGCCGTCGTTCGACGGAGACAGCATCTGGAACTTCTTCGCCGGCGAACCAACGAACGACCTCGGCCTCCGCGCGAACGTCGACGTGAACGACAAGCTCTCGATCGCTGGGGGCGGTCACGTGCGGATCTTCAGCGTGCAGACCGAGGCGTTCAATCCCACGGGCACGCAGTCGCAGTACTTGCCGTCGCCGCTCTACTCGCTGAACGGCGCGCAGTTTCCCACCAACGGGCACCCGTTCGACGGGGGGGGCGACCTTCGCGCTCGCTGGCGCACCGGCGAGACCGAAATGGCGCTCCGCGCGAGCGGCGACTTCGGCGAAGAGGGCGACCGGGTTGGCGCGGACATCAACGCCGAGCACGTCATCGAGACGCGCTACGTCGTCAGCGGGCGCACGGGCCTCTGGCAATGGACTGACAAGCTGCAGCCCGATCGCGACACCACGAGCTTCAACTACGTCCTCGGCCTGGGCTATCGCTTCGCGCAACGCTCGCAGGCGAAGGTCGAGTGGGAGCATGATATCAACGGCCTCGTCGGGCAGCGCTTCCGCATCATGTTGAACCTCCAGGTGGCGGCGTCGAAATGAGCGCTCTCACGCCGCTGACGAGAGTCACGCTGGCCTTCGTGCGCCTCTTCGCGCCGCTCTTCGGGATCCTCTTCATCGTGCCGCTGGCGCTGGCGGAGAACCCCGCCGGCGGCGGAACGTCACAACACGGGCTCGCGCCCCTGTCCGACGACCGCCAGGTGCCGCGGGCCCTCTTGCCGCCGGGCGCGGCCGAGATGGACTCGGGCCCGAGCGACGTCATTTTCCCGCAGCAGGCCATCACGATTCGCTTCAACCACGCGAAACACCTCGGCAAAGAGATCGGCACGAAGTGCAAGACGTGCCACGGGGGCGCCTACACCAGCACGACGGCCAACGACGCCCTCGTGCCGAACGGGGAGCTGTGCGACGCGTGCCACTCGACCGACCACACCGACCTCGCGAAGGTGAAGCCGGGCGACGACGCGATGGGGCAGTGCGCCTTCTGCCACGTGGGTTACAAGAACGGCGACGGCAACACGGTGCCGACGCTGGCCCTGCCGCGGGCGAACCTCGTCTTCAATCACAAGACTCACGCCGACCGGAACATCGCCTGCGCCCAGTGCCACGGCGCGATCGACCAGCTCGAGCTCGCGACGCGCGACCAGCTGCCGCGTATGCAGGGCTGCTTCAACTGCCACCAGAAGCCCGACTCGGCGTCGCGCGGCGAAGCCAAGAGCGCGTGCGACACGTGCCACTTCAAGGGGGACCGCGGCACGGTCATCAAGACCATGTTCGCCAGCGGGACCCTGCAACCGCCGCGCTGGCTCCACAACGCGGAGCACACGCCAGACTTCCTCGAGCGCCACAAGCAGGTCGCGGCCGACGACTCGCAGTTCTGCGCGAACTGCCACAAAGAAGATTTCTGCACCGACTGCCACGACGGCCGCACCCGCCCCCGAACGATTCACCCCAGCGACTACTTGAACATGCACGCCATCGAGGCGCGCATGGAGACTCAGAAGTGCCAGAGCTGCCACCGCGAGCAGAGCTTCTGCGTCGACTGCCACCTGCGCGCCGGCGTGGCCGAGTCGAGCCCCGTGAACGCGAAAGACAACGCGCGGTTCCACCCGGCGAAGAGCATCTGGAGCGACCCCCCTCGCCGGGCCGGCCACCACTCGTTCGAGGCCGAGCGGAACCTGAATCAGTGCGTCAGCTGCCACACCGAACGTGACTGCGTCGTTTGCCATGGCGCGCTCGGGGTGGGCGGCGGCTTCGACCCCCACCAGAACGGCTTCGTTGCCGGGTGCGCAACGCAGCTCCGCAGGAACCCACGCCCGTGCCTCGTCTGCCACGAACCTACGGACCGCGACCTCACGAGATGCAAGTGAAACCCGCGACCCCGACTGCGGCCCTCGTGGGCCAGGCTTTGGGCCCGCCCGAGGCGCCCGAGTCGCCCCAGCCGGCTGCGGGAGGCGCGGGAGGGACGCACGCCGAGCGAGAGCCCGGCGCTGCGCAACCGGGACCACCGGGGCAGCCGGGGCTGCCGGGGCAAAGCTCGCCGCTCGAGCTACTCCCGCGGCTCGCGCAGCAATCGTCAAACATGACACCGTGGCGCGAAACGGCCTTGCAACAGCCGTGCTGCGGGGGATATGTGTTCATCCCTTGCCGCTGCGACAAGCTTTGTGTGAAGGAGGACGACGGTGAAAGAGCTCGTGCGCTACCTCTTGGAGAACGTGTACCTGGACTTCCAGGGCGAGATCTCCCTCGACACCGTCCGACAATTTCTGCGCACCGACGACAGCCGCGAGGCCCGGCAGCTTCTCCAGAAGCTCATCGAGGACAAGGGCGTCGACGAGCTGCTCCTCACGATGGCCGACGTCTTGAAGGATCATCTGCGCTCCGGGATCAACGAAGAAGTCGTCCGCGAGCAGCTCGCCCTTTACTCGGAAAGCTGATCGCGAGCGCGCTGTTTCTCGCCGCCGCCGTCCCGCTCGGCGGCTGCGACCAGGGAGTGCAGCGCGACGAGCCGCCGGGTGTAGGCCTGCCGATCGTGCCCCTTCGCCTCCTCGCGGCGAACATCGACATGAACCACCCCCTGCCCTCCAACGGTCGGATCGAGCTCCAGTTCGACCGGTTGTTGCAGCCGCTCAGCGTCATACGGCAGACGTTCGTCCTCGAAGACATCGGGATGACGACTGCCTTCACGCCGACGATCGCCTACGATCCGGTCGCCCGCATCGTGACGATCACGCCCCTGACCGACGTCAACCAGGTCTTGAAGCCCGACCAGACCTACGAGCTCATCATCACGACGCCGAAAGACCGGGCCGACGTGAACGGGCTCCGCGCCATTGACGGCGCGCTCCTCGAAGCGCCTTCGTTCCGCACGATTGCGTTCAAGGTGACCGATCCCCTCCCCTCGCCGCCGACCACGGTGAGCATCGATTTTTGCCGGGACATTTACCCCATCTTCTCGCAGAAATGCTCGCTCTCGCCCTGCCACCTCGGCCCGTCGGCGAACGACAAGACCACCCCCATGACCGCGGCCGGGCTCGCCCTCGACCCCCCAAGCTTCATCGCCGGGACCGCGCTCGGCCGGGTGGCGCAGGGCGCGAACACGGGGGCCAGGTCGGTCGCCGCGGCGCCCTCGCTGCTCTTCGGCGAAGACATGCCGATCATCGACCCCACGGGAAACCCGAGCAATAGCTGGCTGATGTACAAGATCCTCCTGGCGACGCCGACTCCCGATCCAATCGTCGAGGCGGGAGCTGATGCCACTGAAGGGGAGCCCGAGGCGGGCGGGGCCGACGCAGGGATGTTCGACGCCGGCGGGCGCGACGGAGAGGCCGGCAGCGACGGAGAGGCCAGCGACGGGGGCGTCGTGAAGACCCCTCCCGTGGTCATCCCCCCGATCGACGTCTCGCACGTCCATAGCCTTCCGTGGACCACCGACTTCAGTGACGACCGCGCCGTCCTCTCGAACTACGTCCTGGGCCGCGAGATGCCGTACCCCGGCTTCACCGCGCCGCTCACGCCCGACCAGCTCGAGCGCGTCAGCCTCTGGATAGCCGAAGGCGCGGCCGCGCCCGCTGCCTGCAAGTAGCCCGAAGGCGTTATCCGGATACCCGGTTGCGGCCGGCTTGCTTCGCTTCGTAGAGGCGCGCATCGGCGCGCTCGTAGAGCGATTCGGGCCCCGCTTCGTCGGCCAGGAGGGTCGCGACGCCGAGGCTGACGGTGCAGCGGATCGAATCGTGCTCATGTTTGAGCGACGCGCTCTGCACGATGGCGCGCACCTTCTCGGCCGTGATGAGGGCGCCGTCCATCCCGATCTCGGGCAGCAGCACCGCGAACTCTTCGCCGCCGGTGCGCGCGAAGATGTCTTCCCGGCGCAGGCGCGGCTTCACCGCCGACGACACCATCCGGAGCACGCCGTCTCCAATGAGGTGACCGTACGTGTCGTTGATCGCCTTGAAATGGTCGATGTCGAACGCGATGAGCGAGAGCGTGCGCTCGTAGCGCTTCGACCGGTTCACTTCGCGCTCGAGGGCCTCGTTGAAGTAGCGGCGGTTGAAGATCTGCGTGAGGCCGTCCACCGTCATCAGCCGGTAGATTTCCTCGTGGTAGTGAACCTCGACGTTCTCTCCCGTCATGAACTTGAGGATCGATCGGCCGACGCGCACTTGATCGCCGTCGCACAGTCGATGTTCGGTGATCGCGTCGTCGTTCACGAACGTGCCGTTCGTGGACCCGAGGTCACTCACCCAGTACGCGGACCCGTCGAACGAGATGCGCGCGTGGTGGCGGCTGATGCTCTCCTGATCGATGAAGAGGTCGTTGCTCGACGAGCGACCGATCTCGAACGGTGCGGACCCGAGCTGCACGCGGCGTCCGAGTTCGGATCCGTAGATCACGACGATGCAGGCGTCTCCCGCGCGTGCCCCATCGGCCCCGATCGCGAGCTCGGTGATCTGGGTAACGCGGGTTCGCTCGGAGTCGTCGGGCGCCACTGGGTCCGGATTTTACAGCAGAGCCCGACTTTGAAGGAAATGCGCTGCGAAAGTCGGCACGAATCTCCTCGCTCGGAATTCCAGGCTCAGCCGCGCTAGAGGACCACGTCCCGAAGCACGATCTTGCTTGGATCCGCGATTCCGACGCCAAGATCGGCGGCGGCCTGGATATAGAGGGGAGCCCTGCCCTCGTCGGTCAGGGATTTCAGGTGGAAGTTGGCGCGCGCTTTTTCGACCTCGGCCCAGCCGACGCTGTCCATCGCGACGGGGTCAGTGGAGACGTAGACCGCCTCGTGCGGGATCACGTATTCGGGGTGCTTGTAGAGCGGGCCGCCGTGGGCCATCAGCTTGAAGCCATCGAAGACGCAGAGGCGGAGGCGGCTCCGCAGCACGTCTTGCGCCGACAAGATCGCGATCTGAGGGCTCGCGTGGTGGTCGTGGAAGTCTTGCGGATTGACGCTGCAGCCGTGCGTCATGTTCTTGAGCGCGCCAGTGTAGCCGCAGATTGAGTGGTCCTTGACGAGCGCGAAGTTGATGAGTGCCGTAGAATCGGTCAGCGCGCGCACGAACTTGGTGTGGCGCTGCGTACCGGGGATGTCGCGCCAGTCCATGGTCGCGTCGTTGTTCGAGTGCCACACCACGCTCACACCCGCGGGCACGTTGCTCGCGTTGATGCGCGTCCCGTGCATGAAGCCCGGGTATTGCTCGAGGATGGTGATGTTCGCCGCCGGGACTCCCGAAGCGATCATCGCGTCGACGAACGGGAGCACGAGCTCCTTGTTGGTCGCCATGTTTTGCAGGGCGATGCCGTTGACCTTGACGCACACCTTGTCTTCCGGGTGCACGATGAGCTTGGCAGCCTCGGCGAGGTCGGCCTTGCCGGTCAGCTCCTCGAGGGAGCGGCGGAGCATCTCTTTCGCGTCGGCCGGCTTCGGGAAGAGGTTGTTCGCCTCGAGACAGCCTGCCTTCTTGACCCGGACCACACGGCCCGGCGCCGAGAAGGGCACGAAGCCCGACGGCGGCTGCGCCGCGAGGTTCGGGGCCGTTTTCGCTTGCGCCGTGCTCGACCGTACGAGCGCCGCGCCGGCTGCGGCCCCGGCCGCTCCCCGCAGGAAAGCCCGACGCGACGGCCCAGTCGGCGCTCCGCTCGACGCATCACGATCGCAAGAGCGCGACCGGGCTCCCCGCGCGTCGGACTCGATGCATTCGTGCGTCGCGCGCTCTCGGTCCATATCGTGCTCGACCATCGGGTAGCCTCCGCGCCTACGAATCACGTACCACGGAGGCCGCCCGATGGCCAAGAGGAGGCCCGCGGGGCCGGGCCTCAGACGGACGACTTCCGGTCCGCCGGGTCGCTGGGGCTCGAGCCCTTGTGCGAAGAGACCTTCGCGATCCACTCGTCGACCTGCTTCTCGGCCTCGTCACGCAAGACGCCGTAGCGCTCCTGGATCTTGCCGACGAGCGCGTCTTTCTTGGCGCCCGCGTCCTTGAGGTCGTCGTCGGTGAGCTTGGCCCACTTCGACTTCGCTTGCGCCGTGAGCTGCTTCCATTCGCCCTGGATTCGATCCCAATTCATGTGGACTTCTCCGTCATGTGGTTGAAGGCCGCGCCTTCGCGCTGCAGGTTGAGTTCGAGCGGGACGCTCGAGGCGAGCAATGAGGTCGGCGAGAGCCGGTCAGAGCCAACGAGCCCTTCGACTTCGGCGAGCGCGTCGTCGGCGCCCGGCTCCGCCGCGTCCCAGGTGATCTGGATATCGGCGCCGTCTTGCGCAACGAGAGCGGCGAGGAGCGCGTCCCACAAGTCGCGGGCGTTCAAGAACCGGTCTTCGGGGCTCACGGCGAGCGCGCGAGCCAGCACTTGCTCGACCTCGTCGCCAACGATGGCGCCGAGCGCCCTGGGCGTGGGCCGCGCGTGCGGGTCGCATGACTGCACCGCGAGGTTGCCCACGATCTCGCCTTCGAGCGCCTCGCGCCCGGCCAGGAGCTCGACGACGATGAGGGCGAACGCGAAGACGTCGGTCCAGGGGCCGGTCGTGCCGTACGCGGCCGAGAACTGCTCGGGGGCGCCGTAGCTCGGCGTGAACGACTGCGACAAGAGCGCGCCCGGAGGGACGACGGTCGCGCCTCGCACCACCTTGGCCACCCCGAAGTCGAGGAGCTTGGTGCGCGGCGCTTCGTCGCGTCCGTCGCTGAGTACGAAGATGTTGCCCGGCTTCACGTCGCGATGAGCGACGCCGCGCTCGTGCGCGATCGCGAGCGCCTCGGCGATTGGGTTCAGAAGCGCGACGGCCTCGGCCAGCGTGCGAGGGCGGAGCCCCTCGGCGCGCTCACGGCGCATCACGATCTCGAGGCACTCTCCGTCGAGCCACTCGAGCACGGTATAGGGTACCCAGTCGCCGCCGGCCGTGGTCAGAGAGCTGACGTCGCGCGCCTGGCAGATGGAGGCGCACCGCTCGGAGAGCTCCATGAGAAGGCGGCCCTCTTCGACGAAGCTCGCGAGGAGCTGCTGGCGCGAGTCATCGGAGAGCAACGGCGCCGTGAACGCCTTGATGGCGACCGAGCGCTGCCAGACGCGGTGCGTAGCGCGGTACACGACGGAGAGCGCCGTCCTCGCGACGACGTGATCGACGTCGTACTTGCCGGCGATCGTCGTTCCCACCAGGTCGAACGGGTCTGAATTCGGCGTCGTCATGGCTACCGGCTTTTCGTAGGGCGCTGTTCGCAGGGTGTCGGCAAGGCTCGTGCACGCTTCTGCAGTGTTTCCGAGGTTCGGACTGCACAACCGCACCGCGGCTAAAGCAACCTCCATGCTCAGCAGGCCGTTGCGCCCGGTGCCGCAGACTTAGAGCCTCCACGGGCCGCCCGTGGGCGCGCCAGGCGTCGTGGCACTCCGGGGCGACGTGGCGAAATGCGCCTCGCGGCGACCGCCGAGTGTCTCCGCGATTGACGCAGGAAGGCACGCCGTCCAGCGTACGATGCCAGATGCCGAACCTTCTCGCGATGTGCTTCGAGGGCGAGCTTGCTCCGTCCTTCGACATGCGTTGCCTGACCGACGGCCAGTCGCTGCCAGACGGCTGGGGGCTCGGTTACTATCCAGCGGGCGAACCTTCGGCTTCCGTGCTCAAAGAGCCGGCGCCGTCGCGGGGGAGCATCCGGGGCGAGCTGGTCAAGGCCTGGGAGCACCTCGAGTCGTCGCTCTTCGTCTTGCACGTCCGGACGGCGACCTGGGGCTCGAACACCGACGCCAACACGCAGCCGTTCGTGAAGAGCCTGGGCGGCCGCGACTGGATGATCGGGCACGCCGGCAGCCTCGTGTCGCAGCTCGACGAAGCCCCCGATCCGCGCTTCGAGCCCATCGGCGCGACCGACACCGAGCGCGTCTTCTGCGTTTTGCTCGGGCGGATCGCCGCTCGCGGCTGGCGCTCGATCGCCGAGGCAGACCCGCGCGTCCTCCACGAATGGCTCCTCGAGCTCAACGCTCGCGGCACGCTCGATCTCGTACTTTGCGACGGGAGCAGCCTGCTCGCCTACGGCGACCGTTCGAAGCCGGGCCTTCACGTGGCGGCCCTGCTCCCACCTTACGCCGGGCTCTCGTTCGGCGACGAAGACGTGCAGATCGATCTCACGCGCCGCGGCAGCAAGCCGCGCAAGGGTTGCGTCGTCTCGTCCGAGCCGCTCCTCGGCGAAGGCGCGTCGACCGGACTCGCGTGGCGTCCTCTCGCTCCCGGCGAGGTCATCGTGCTGCGGCAAGGCGCGGTGGTCGGCGGCGGCTTGGCCGACGAGAACGGTCACGCCGGCGCCCCGCACGCATCGAAGATGCCGCTCACGCGGGCGGAGCGACGGCACGCCGCGCGCAAGGCGCCGGGCCGCTTCTCAATCGTGCACCGAACGACGTACCGCTACGCGAACCCCGTCGAGAGGAGCACGCATCTCCTACGTCTGTTCCCCGCCCACGATCGGCTGCAGACGCTGCTCGAGTCGAGCGTCACGGTCTCGGTCGACGGGCGCGCGCACGACTTCGACGACGCGTTCGGCAACCGCTCGCGCCGCGTCCTCCTCGAGACGCCCTATCGCGAGCTCACCATCACCTCCAAGTCGCGGGTCGAGGCCCTCGACTCGGATCCGCTCGGCTTCGACGCGCGTCATGTGCGGAGCGCCATTCCGCTGGTGTGGATGCCCTGGCAAAAGACGATGCTGCAGCCCTATCTTCAGGCACCGGAGCTGGCCGAGAGCGAGCTCAACGAGCTGGTCGACTACGCGATGCGGTTCGTCGCCCGGAACGACGGCGACGTGCTCGATACGCTGCTCGATCTCAACGACGCCATCCATCGCGAGTACACGTACGTGCAGGGGTCGACCACGCTCGCGACGACCGCGTTCGACGTCTACTCGAGGCGGCGCGGTGTCTGTCAAGACTTCACGAACCTCTTCATCTGTCTCGTCCGGCTCATGGGCGTGCCGGCGCGCTACGTGTGCGGCTACCTCTTCACCGGGCCGAAGCACGCGAACCGCCGCCAGGCCGAGGCCTCGCACGCGTGGGTGCAGGTGTATCTCCCCGAAGTCGGCTGGCGTGGCCTGGATCCCACCAACGGCGTCGCGACGAGCACCGACCACGTGCGCCTCGCGGTCGGGTGTAGCTACCGCGACGCGACCCCCACCTCGGGAACGATCTACGTGGGCGGCGGCGGCGAGACGCTCGAAGTCGACGTGCGCGTGGAATCCGAGACCGGCGAAGAACGGTAGTCTCTTGCGGTTCGAGAGCGAGATCGGCCGCAGGGGCGGTCCTCGCGATGGTTCGCTGGTCTTTCGGGAAGCCCAGACCCTGCTATGCCTTCGCCGGCGCGGGGACGGGCGACGCGCCCAACGCACGGGTGCAGAAGGTGGCCGGAGGTGGCCGGAGGCGGCGGATGGCCCCTGTGTCGGGTACTGACGGTGTGATCTGAAGGAGCGACGGAGCATGGGAAGTGGTCTCGAAAATCTCGTCGCCGAGGGCGTCATCACCGAGGTCATCGCGCGGCTGCAGAGCGGCAAAGAGGCAGAGGTCTACGTCGTTCGCTTCGGAGGGCGGGTCGTGGCCGCCAAGGTGTACAAAGATCGCGACCACCGGAGCTTCAAGAACAACGCTTCGTACATGGAAGGGCGCTCCGTCCGGAACTCGCGCTCGCAACGGGCCATGGACCGGGGGACGAAGTTCGGCAAGGCCGCGGCAGAAGACGCGTGGAAGTCGGCGGAGGCCGACGCGCTCTACAAGCTTCACGCCGCCGACGTGCGTGTCCCGACGCCAGTGCTGTTTCTCGACGGCGTTCTCCTCATGGAGCTCGTGCTCGATGGCGACGGCGAGCCCGCCAGGCGTCTCATCGATACCGACCTTTCGGCCGAGCAGGCGAACGCTGGATACCACGACATGCTGGGTCAGATCGTGCGAATTCTATCCTGCGATTTGATCCACGGAGATCTCTCACCCTACAACGTGCTCTGGGCCGCCGGCGGGCCCACCGTCATCGACTTTCCGCAGATTCTCTCGGCCTCGCACAACAGCGGTTCGCAGCGGTTCTTCCTGCGCGACGCGGAGAACATCCTCGGGCACTTTGCCCGCATCGATCGCACCTTGAATGCCCGCCGCGGCGACGCGTCGGAGATCTGGCGCGCCTACGTGAGCCGCGAGCTCACGCCCGACTTTCGACCCACGGGGCGGAGCCGCCCGCCGCCCCCTCCGCCGTCGCCCGCGCGTCTCCCGGAGGCGAAACGGGTATTTCCCCACGCTCCGCGCGCTCAGAGACCGGCGGTCGCGCCCTCGGTCGCGCCCCCCGCTGCGGTGCCTGCGCCCTTCATACGAGCGGCTCCCGGGCCAACCCGGCCACCGGTCCCCGCGGCGCGACCGAACGGCGCCCCCCGGAGGCGCCCCGCCGGGCGCGAAGTGGAAGTGATCGTGCGCCGTCATTCCCCTTCTCTCCCCACACCGTCCGACTCCCGATCGCCAGCGGCGAACGTGGCCTCCGGCGTCGGGTCCCGCATGGGTCCCCGCGTGGCGAGCGATCCCGTGGGAGGAGCAGAACACAGGCCCGCGCTAGACTGTGCGTCCGCCTGCGCGTCGACGATCGAGCCCCGACCGCCTTCCGAGGCGCAGCCGTCTGCGCGCCGTCGCAGACGTCGCCGTCGGTGACGACGGCCGAGGGGCAACGTGAAGCGAAGCGAAGCGAAGCGAAGCGAAGCGAAGCGCGGTCAATGTGAGTGATCGGGCAGCGACCAGCGCGAGCAGCGCGACCAACGTGGTCCATGAGGCGACGTAAGGCCATGCGGGCATGAAAAATAATTCGCTATCGAGATGAATCCTCCGCATACTCTCTAAAGTGGGCGGACTCTCGGTCTTCGTCCGATTCCGAACAGCACATACCGGAGTCGTCACTCGAGGATCGAGGTTGCGAGGGTCAAGTCGCAGTCGGTCGCGTTCGTTCGTGCCGGTAGCGTTCGTCGCCGGCGGCCATCGAGCGAGAGCGAACGAGACTGTCTGCAGGGTCCCGGAGGACGAATGCGACGAACGATGATTGAGGCCGTGACCTGGGTTCGAGTCGGAGGCGCCTGCGCGCTCCTCGCGCTGGCCACGGCAACGGCCGGCTGCGGCTCGAGTGCGACGGATCAGGGCCCCCCGACAGAAGCCGGCGCCGCCATCGAGGACGCGAGCGCGTCCGACGGCACCACGGGCCCAACGGGCGACGCGGGCTCCGGGGACGACGCCTCCTCGGACGCGGTCGCCCCGGTTGACGCCGTCGCCATCGCCGTCGTTGACGCCGGCCCACCGTGCGACCCCGACGCGAGCGCCGACATCGACTGCACCGGACTCTGCGGACCCGTTCACGACGCCTGCAGCGGGGCGACGAAGATGTGCGGCGGCTGCATGCCGGCCGTGACGGCAGACGGCGGGACCGAGGCGCGCGTCTGCGACCTCACGACGAACACGTGCGTGAAGCCGAAGCTCACGTGCGCCGACCTGGGCGCCGAGTGCGGAACCGTGCGCACTTCCTGCGGCGACTTCCTCGACTGCCCGGACACGACGACCAAAGGGTGTCCCGACGGCAAGGAGTGCAACCCGGACACGAACAAGTGCCAGGACTGCGAGAACGTCACCTGCGCCGACCTCGGCTACGAGTGCGGCTTCGCCTGGCTCGGCTGCGGGCCCAACATCGCGAGCACCGACTGCGGGCAGTGCGCGGCCGACGCCGACGGCGGAGCGCGACGGTGCAATCCCACGTTCAATACGTGTGAACCGAGCTGTGTCCCCGCGTCTGCGGCGGTGATCTGCGCCGCGGCGAAGACGTCGAGCGGCGTCGAGTGCGGCATCATCTCCGACGGCTGCGGCGGCACGGTCGATTGCGACAACGTCGCGGGCTTCGTCTGCCCGGCCGGCCAGAGCTGCGGGGTGCGCGGCATCGCGAATCACTGCGATCCCAAGGAGACCCCGGACGAGTGCGTCGCTCAGGGCCGGACGTGCGGCAACATCGTCAGCAGCTGCACCAAGGCCACGATCCACTGCGGCGACTGCGCGACGGGCCAGGTGTGCAACACGAACGACGTCTGCGGGCCGCCGTGCATCGCGAAGAAGTGCACCGACTTCGCACAATACGAGTGCGGCTCGTTCGACGACGGCTGCGGCGCCACGGTGACGTGCGGCACCTGCCCGAACGGCGTCTGCGACCAGGCGACGAACACCTGCTGCGCCGCGAAGGTCTGCGCTGTCGACTACGCCGGCCATTGCGGCGTCGGCCTGCCCAATGGGTGCAGTCAGGGCACGGAGTCGTGCGTCTGTTCCGCCGGTTCGTGCACGGCCAACGGGGGCGCGGGGCCGGTCGCGGCCTCCGGCGTCGTGGGCGCCTGTTGCGTTCCGCATCCGTCGGCGTTCTATACCGGCAACGGGCAATGCGGGACGAAGCTCCCCGACGGCTGCGGCGGCGGCGTCGACGCGGCGTGCGCCGCAGGCACGGAGTGCGTCGCCAACGCGACGGGAGCCGCCGGGCTCGCGCCAGCCAACGGCGTCGTCGGGTCGTGCTGCTCGCGCACCGACTCGTGCAATCTCGCGTCGGGCACCTGCGGCCCGGTTCAGGACTCGTGTCGTCCCGTGGGCACGACGAACAACTGCAACAAGTGCACGACGGGCACGCAATGCACGAACAGCACGTGCTGCCACCCCGCGCCGGCGTGCAGCGGCAGCGGTGAGGGCGCAGAGTGCAACGACACCAAGCAGCCCGTCGATACCGGATGCGGCTCAGCGCGAGCGTGCACCTGCAGCGGCGGGCGCGTCTGCCTGTGCAACGGGCACGTGTGCGCCCCGGCCGACGGCGCGGGCACCTGCAAGACGCCGCTCACCTGCTCCAGCGCAACCTACGCCGGCAAGTGCGGCGTCGGCCTCGACAATGGCACGGGCGGCACGATCCCGTGCGGGTGCCCGACCGGGCAGGTGTGCTCGACGAGCACGCCCGGGACGACCGGGACCTGCCACTGCAACAACCCCACCGGCGCGGCCTATACCTGCAGCAACGTCCCCGGCGGCCCCGGACAGCCCGGCGGCGACGCGTGCGGCGCGTACGACAACGGCTGCGGCGGCACGCTGCAGTGCGGCTGCCCCTCGGGCCAGGCGTGCAACGCGATCCCGAACCCGAACGTGTGCTGCGCTCCGGCCACGTGCCCGACGCCCGCGCTCGGGAGCGCCTGCGGGAGCGTCACCAACGCCTGCACGACCGTGAGCTGCGGTTGCCCGAACGGCACGGGCAACGAGTACTTCTTGTGCGCTGCGGGCAAATGCGCATGCACGAAAGACACGTGTCGCGGGCGCACCGGCGCTCAACCCGATCGATGCGGCGGCACGCTGCAGTGCGGAGGCTAAGTCGATGGCAAGCGGGATGAGTCGGACGAACGGCACGAGCGGAACGAACGCGGCGAGATCAGGCGCCGGTGTGGCGCGAATGAGCGCCATCGCGGCGGCCGCCTGTCTGGGCGCGATCGCACTGACCGGGGCGGGTTGCGGGTCCAGCGCGGCGACCCCGAAGGGCAACGGCGACGCCGAGAGCCCGACCAGCTCTTCGTCCGGCGGCTCCTCGTTTCAAGGCGGGGACGACGAAGGCGGCGAAGGCGGAGGAGGGTGCTCCTCGGTCTCGAAGCGCGCGGAGAAGATCCCGCTCGACATGGTCATCGGCCTCGACACCAGCTTCTCGATGGACTTCGACGACAAGTGGACCAACGTGAAGGCGGCGCTCAAGTCGTTCGTCACGAATCCGTCGTACGCGGACCTCGGGTTCGGGCTCCAATTCTTCCCGATCCGCAAGCAGTGCAGCGTGCCCGACTACCAGGCGCTCGCCGTCGACCTCGCGCCGGGCGCGACGGTGTCCGCTCCCATCTCGCAGGCGCTCGACGACCAGATGATGGCCGGCGGTACGCCCACCGTGCCGCTTCTCCAGGGGCTCATCGCCTACCTGCGCGCGCACCCCAACCCGGCGCGCAAGCCGGTGCTCCTCCTCGCGACCGACGGCGTCCCCGACGACACCTGCACCAGCCCCGTCGACGGCGAGACCCCCAACACGCTCGCGAACGCGATCTCCGTGGCCGCGGCGGCCTTCGCCGGAATGCCGTCGATCTCGACATTCGTCATCGGCGTCGGCTCCGATCTGTCGGCGCTCAACGGCATCGCGCAGGCCGGCGGGACGGGCACGGCGACGCTGGTCGACACCGGCGGCAACGCCCAGCAGCAGTTCCTCGCCGCGCTCGACGCTGCGCGAAAAAGCGCCATTCCCTGTGACTTCGCGATTCCCGCCGGCAACGTCGACCCCGCAGAGACCAACGTCGAATACGTGCCGGGCACCGGCGCCGATCTGACGTTCGTCTTCGTTGGCGACTCGACCGGATGCTCGAAGGCACCCGACAACGGGTGGTACTTCGACGCTCCCACCAAGCCGACGAAGGTCAGCCTCTGCCAGGCCGCGTGCGACACCGTGAAGGCCGACGACCTCGGGCAGGTGAACGTCGTCTTCGGCTGCCCGCGCATCGAAGCGAGATAGAAGGACGAGGAGACAGCGCTACTGAGGTTTGCGCAGGTAGACCTGGAGGGCGCCTATGGCCGCCGGCGGCGCGAAGTCGTTCGCCAGCACGCCCCTCAGTTCGGGGCAGAAGGCGTAGCCGCGATCGATCGCGTCGAAGACCATGGCCGCGGGCTTGTTCGCGAGCACGGCCGCGCACGAGGTCTTGCGGTGGTAATCTTGCAATTGCGCGAGCGCGGCCAGCTGAGCGGGGTCGGGCTTGACCTCGGTCAGGGGCAACAAGCCAATCGGATCGAGCCAGTAGATATGAAAATAGGGCGCCGCCGTCTTGCGCTCGGCGGCGAACAAGATGATGTGCGAGTTGCCCCAGTCGTAGGCGAACACGGTGTCGTCGGGCTTGGTGTGAGCCTTGACGTAGAGGCCCGCCTTCTTCTCGTCTTCCCCGCTCTGATGCTCGGGAACGTCCCACGACTTGGGGTCGCCCCCCCATCGAGGCTTCGCGTCCTCCAGACTGGAGAAGCCGTAGTACCCGGCGAACGTGAGCGCCAGCGCGGCAGTCGCTCCGCGGTCGTCCGCCCGATGGCGAACGCCCTCCGTTCTCCAGAGGCGAGTGACGATCAGCAAGAACACGAGGTGAGAACTCGCGATAGTCGGGATGATCTGGTAGTCGAATCCGCGCGCCTGCAGGCACGCCGCGAGATACGCGACCGGCGGCACGATGACGAACGGCAGCGCGCGCGGCGGCAAGAGCCCGACGCCGATCGACGCCCCCCCGGCGACGAACGCGGCCTCGGCGAGGTGATTGAATCGATCCCAGTACGCCAAGTAGAGGCGGTGCCAGTCGGTTCCGTACAGGTACCGATTGCCGACGTAGGGAATGACCCAGCACCAGTGCAGGTATCCCGTGAAGCTCCCCGACACGAGGAGTGCTAACGTCAGCAGCAAGACGAAGGTCGCGCTCCCCGCGACGAAGATCTTGCACCGCTTCCAGAAGTCGAAGACCGCCCCGGCGTTCGGCATGGCGATGATGAGGGCGCCCGGGCCGAAGTACATGATGCCCGTCGGCTTGCCGAAGATCTGGCTCGTCACGAAGAACGCGCCCGCGAACAGGGCGACGCGAGACCACCGAGCTTCGAGGTCACCGCTCACGAAGAGCAGCACCATTCCGACCGACCCGAACATCGAATAGAATCCCTCGCGCTGAGTCGTGCCTTCCCAGCCGAACGTGAAATACCAGGACAGCCAGATGGCCGCCGTCGCCGTGGCCCACGCGGCCCGCGTCAGCGAACGGACGCGGCGCCGGGGATCGAGCGCGGGAGCCAGCAGCGCGCCCATCGTGCCGCTGCCGACGATCTGGATCGCCAGATCCGCGCGGCGGAAGCCGCGGTCGGTGATGCCGACAATCGCCTGAATGGCGGCGTGCAGGTAGTGGATGGTTGGCCCGTCCTGCGCGCCGACATCGCGATACAGGCGAAGGCCGTGTCGAATGCACCAGGCGGTATATTGAAATACGAGCGGATCCGTGAAGAGCGGTTCCCTCAGATTCGTTCGCATCGCCGACATGATCAAGGGCGCGAGCGCCAACGGGAGCGCGAACGGAGCGAGCGCCCGTCGGGTAGGCGCGTCGAACATCGCCGGCAGCCTGGACGAGGCGACACGAAACCGCGTCCACGCATCGCGAAGGAGCTCTGACCTCGACCGTCGCATTCGGCAGCGTCGTCTTTACGGCGGCCCGACTCCCCAGTCAACGACAGGGAACACGCGGCGCGCGCGAGCGAGCGAGCGCCGCACGCGAGCGCCGATGTCTGGCGTCAGGGTTCGCGGAAGCCGAGGGTGACTTCGGCGACACCCCCGCCCGACTCGACCTGCGCGCTGCCTATCCGGATCGTCACGGATGCGTCTTGCACGCAGCGCGCGAGACCGGGCAAGAAGTCAGCGCCCGTGACCACGGCCGATCGCGCCACGCCCGACTCGTCGAACGAGAGGTTCAGGGTGGCGACGCCGGGAGCGCGCGCGCCTTTCGCCTTGAGCGACGACCGATAGCACTGGCCGAGCGCGAGCCCGTGAAGCGCGGCGCGAACCGCCTGCTCTTTCACGTTCTCCACGTTGACCATTCCGATCTCGACGTAGGCCCGCGCCGGATCGAACGTGGGATCCGCGGCCGGCGCCTCGACGACCCCCGCAGCCGCAATGGGATTCGACGTCGGGTCCGATGCGACCGCCGGTGCAGAGGGCGCCGCCGGTGGCGCCGCCGCGACCGAAGCTACAGCGCTGGGCGCACCGGGCGCCGGCGCAGCGGGGCCTGCCACGGCCCTGGAGTTCGCAGCGGGCGCGCCGCCGGTCTTCCCGTGACCAGCAGCGTGGGTGACCACGAGCGCGTGCGGACCCGCGGGCGGCGGGTCAGCCGCATCATCGTGGGACGCGACGGTCGCGGGCGGCGTCCGGGTTGGGTCGGGCGCAGCGGCGCCGAGCGCAGCAACCGGCGGCGCGCTCGCTGCCGCAGCCAGGGCCGAAGGGTGCGCCCGACCTCTGGAAAGCAGCGCCGTGCCCGAGGCGCCCAGCGCGACGAGCAGCATGACGGCCCCCGCGACGAGCAGCCCGCGACGCCGACTCGGAAGGCCCGTTACCGCTGCGCTGGTTCCTTCGAGCGTCGGCTTCGCTCCGGAGCCGTAGGACGACGGCGGCGGAACGGGCATGGCGACCGTCGCCGCGTTCACCATCGACTGCTCGGGCAGGGGCGTCGAGACGTTCACGCGTGGAGCGAGCGGAGTGGCGCCAACTGCCCCGTCGATGACGAGCCGCAGCTCGGCGCGCATCTCGCGCGCGTTCGTGTAGCGCTCTTCGCGGAACTTGCGGAGAGCGCGGAGCGTGATGGCCTCGAGGCGCGGGTCGACTCCGGACGCGATCGTCGACGGTGGCTGCGGCTCTTCGGTGATGTGTTTGAGCACGATGCCGATCGCATTCTCGGCGTCGAACGGGACCCGACGGGTCAGCATCTCGTAGAGAATGACGCCCACCGAGTAGAGATCGCTCCGGGGGTCGAGCGACTCGCCCCGGCCCTGCTCGGGAGACATGTACTCGGGCGTTCCCACCAGGAAGCCCGCCGTGGTCACCGGCGCCTCTGACTCGCGCTCGCCGGCGACCCGATAGGCACGCGGGTCGGTGATCTTCGCGATCCCGAAGTCGCAGACCTTGATGGTGTCCTTGGGTCGCCCGTCGTCGTCGGTTCCGCTTTGCACCATCACGTTCTCGGGCTTGAGATCGCGGTGGACCACGCCCGTGTCGTGGGCGACGGCGAGCGCCGCGAGCGTCTGCATCGCGATGTCCGCGACGCGCGAGGGCGCGAGCGGCCACTCCTCGCGGAGGAGCGCGTGCAGGCTCCTGCCGGAGAGGTACTCCATCGCGATGTAGAGGAGTCCGTCGGGCTCTGCTCCGAAGTCGAGGATCTGGATCGAGTTGGGGTGGTTGAGCCGGGACGCCGCCTTGGCCTCCCGGTGGAAGCGACCGGCGAAGGCGGGATCGCCGGCGTGCTCGCCGAGCATGACCTTGATCGCGACCGTCTTTTCGAGAGCGACCTGCCGCGCGCGGAACACCGCGCCCATCGCGCCCGTTCCGATCAAGCTCTCCACGACGTACTTGCCGGCGATCGTTCGCCCGACGAGCTGTTCGTGTTCGCCCTTCTTCATCCCCTGCCAGTCTACCCGGCTCGCGCGACGCAGGCGACGCGACCGTGGCCGTCGCGCTCGCCCGTCACGCCGGTCACGCCGGTCACGCCGGTCACGCCGGTCACGCCGGCGCTCTTTTGGTTACCGATTTCTATTGAGCCGCTTCGGCGAGGGGCTCGGGCACCGGGTCGGGGCGGGTCGCGAAAAAGGTCTCGTGCACGGCGGCGTGCACCGCATTCAGCTTCGATTGCAGGCCGTCGAGATGCGGATGGAGGCCCTCGGCCAGGATCTCTTCGACGATCGCGTATTCGTACTCGGCGCCGAGGCGGCCGAGGAGGCGCTCAGGGAGGGTACCCGTCATGTCGGAGCGTGTGTCCATGATGGCGTGAAGCGAGCGCTGCGACTTGTCGAGGCAGTGACGGATCGAGCGCGGGAACAGCTTGTCGAGCATGAGGAAGCTGATGACCGACTTGTGCTCGATGCGTCCGTACTTCTTTCGGTACATCTCGAGCGCGCTCACCGAGCGGAGCAGCGCCAAGAGATGGATCTCGTCGAGGGTAGCGCCCACCTCGGGCGGCTTCACGAGAATGAGCGCCTGCTTCGCGTCGACGATGCGGCTCGTCTGATCGGCGCGCTCGAGCAGCCGACCAAGCCGCCCGAAGTGCCACCCTTCGCCGTGGGTCATCGTCAGGTAGGTGACGCCGACGAAGAGGTGTGACGCCTCCTTGACGGCCGCGAGGAAGTCGTGCGGGTCTTCGACGACGGAGCCGCCGGCGGTGGCCTCGCGCACGGCGAGATACCACTTGTTGATCTGCTCCCACGTCTCCGACGAGATCGCCTCTCGGATCGAACGCGCGTTGTCGCGGGCGTAACGGAGACACGACACGATCGAGTTCGGCGACTCGGTGTCGACCGTCAAGAAGCGAACGACCGAGTCGCGAGTCGGCCGGTCGTATCGCTCAGCGAAGCCTTCGTGGTCGCCCGTGGCCGCGACCACGCCCGCCCAGGGATCGCCGTGCGGGTCCGGCAGGTCGAGCGAGACCTGGAGGCTGACGTCGAGGAACCGAGCGACGTTCTCGGCGCGCTCCGCGTAGCGGCACATCCAGTAGAGGGCGTCGGCTGCGCGACTCAGCATGGCGCGGCCTCTCGACCGGGCAGATCGTCGCCGTTGGCGCCCAGCACCCAGGTGTCCTTGGTTCCGCCGCCCTGAGACGAGTTCACGACGTAAGAGCCTTTCCTCAGTGCCACCCGCGTCAGCCCTCCCGGGAGCACGTAGGTATCTTCGCCGTGGAGAATGTAGGGGCGCAAGTCCACATGCCGCCCTTCGAGCCCTTCTTCGACCAGCGTGGGCACGCGCGAGAGACCGAGGAGCGGTTGAGCGATGTAGTTCCGCGGATTCTTGCGGATGTGATCGCCGAACGCCGCCCGCTCGGCGGCGGACGCTTGCGGCCCCATCAGCATGCCGTAACCGCCCGACTCGTTCGCCGCCTTGACCACGAGCTTGTCGAGGTTCGCGAGCACGTGTTCGCGCTGCTTGTCGTCGAAGCAGACGAACGTCGGCACGTTCGGGAGGATCGCCTCTTCGGCGAGGTAGTATTTGATGATGGCCGGGACGTAGGCGTAGATGACCTTGTCGTCGGCGACGCCGGTGCCCGGCGCGTTCGCGAGGGTGACGCGCCCGGCACGGACCACGTTCATGATCCCGGGAACGCCGAGCATGGAGTCCGGGCGGAAGACGGTCGGGTCGATGAAGGCGTCGTCGATCCGGCGATAAATGACGTCGACCCGCGCGCGGCCTCGCGTCGTTCGCATCCAGACGAAGCCGTCGCGCACCACGAGATCGCGGGGCTCGACGAGCTCGACGCCCATCTGCTGGGCGAGGAATGAGTGCTCCGAGTACGCCGAGTTGTAGGGTCCCGGCGTCAACACCACGACGGTCGGCGAGGCGACGCCGCGAGGGCGCACGTGCTGCAGCATACGGAGCAGCTGGCTGGGATAGGCGTCGACGGGACGGACGCGCGAAGCCTCGTAGACATTAGGCAGGGCCCGCTTCATCACCTGGCGGTTGTGCAGGACGAACGAGACCCCGGAGGGGCAACGGAGGTTGTCTTCGAGGACGTAATACTTCCCGTCGGAGTGCCGCACGAGATCGGTGCCGGTGATGTGCGCCCAGACGCCCTGGGGCGGATCGAGCCCACGGCAGCCCGGCAGGTAGGACCCTGCGCTCTCGATGATCTCGCGGGGGACGATCCCGTCGGTCACGATTCGCCGCGCGTGATAGACGTCGTCGATGAAGAGGTTCAGCGCACGCGCGCGCTGAGCCAGCCCCTTCTCGATGGCCGCCCACTCGGCCGCGGGAACGACCCGCGGCACGAGGTCGAACGGGAGGATTTTCTCCGTCCCCGCGTTGTCGCCGTAGACGCTGAACGTGATGCCCATGTGGAGCATCGCTCGTTCGGCGGCGCGCTGGCGGCGCGCGACCTCCACCCCGGGGAGGGCGGCAAGCGTGCGCGCGAGCAACCCGCAACCAGATCGAGGGCGGGCCTCGACATCGAACATCTCGTCGAAAAACGCGCGCGCGTCGTAGCTCGTGAAGTCCATGAGCTCCTCGTCTCAGGGGGTATCATGTGCGACGTTTCTCCGGCGTTTCTAAATTCAGCCCGGCTCGGCGGCGCGCATCCCATGCCCCCCGATTCGTCCGCGATCAATCGCCGGGATAGGCGTCGGAGCCCATCTCGAGATCGTCGAGGCCGGCCGTCTCGACCTCGGCTGCCACCCGGTTGCCGACGAGGCGATCGATGACCTTGAAGACGACGTAGCTCACGCCGAAGACGAACGTCCCGCACGTCGCCGCTCCGATGAGCTGCGCCACGAGCTGACCCGGGTCACCGAAAAGGAGGCCGCGCACCGGACCGTTCACGCCGTTCCATCCTTCACCGAAGCTCCCGTCGGCGAAGAGGCCCACGGCGAGCACGCCCCATACGCCGCACACGCCGTGAACCGAGATGGCCCCGACGGGATCGTCGATGCGCAACCGCCGTTCGATGTTGCCAACCGAGAGGGCCACGAGCAGTCCGGCGACGACGCCGATGAGAGCCGCCGCGGGAGGTGCGACGAACGCGCACGGCGCCGTGATGGACACGAGCCCTCCGAGCAGGCCGTTGCAGGCCATCGCCACGTCGGGCCGGCGATGCCGTTGCCAGACGTAGCCGAGCGACGTCAGCGCCCCCGTGGCCGACGCGATGGCCGTGTTGACGGCGACCTCGGCGATGCGGGGCTCGGTCGCCGAGAGCGTCGAGCCGGCGTTGAAGCCGAACCAGCCGAACGCGAGAATGAACGTGCCCATGATGGCCATGGGCAAGTTGTGGCCCTGGATCATGCTGATGGTGCCGTCTTTGCGGAACTTTCCGATGCGCGGACCGATGACGAGCGAGCCGGCGAGCGCGGCGATGCCGCCGGTCATGTGAACGACCGACGAGCCCGCGAAGTCGACGTCGCCATGCCCGAGCCCGAAATCGGCGCCGAGCGCGGAGAGCCACCCGCCACCCCAGACCCAGTTGGCGATCAGCGGGTAGATGAACATCGACATCGCGAAGCCGAAAATCATGAACGACGAGAATCGCCATCGCTCGGCGAGCGCGCCCGTGGGCACGGTCGCGGCCGTGTCCATGAAGACGGCCGAGAAGAGGAACATCGCCAGGTTCGGCGGATCGTGCGCGACGCTCATCAGCGCGAACTTCGACCCGCCGGTGAGACCGAAGAAGCGGCCCCCCAGGCGAACGCCGAGCTCCGCGAAGTCGGTGTTGCTCCAGCCGAGCGAGCTCCAGCCCTGGACGCCGCCGTAGGCGATCCCGTACCCGACGAGCCAGAAGCCCACGATTCCCACCGGATAGACGACGAAGTTCATCGCCATGGTGTTCACGGCGTTCTTCGAGCGCGTGAACCCGGTCTCGACCATCGAGAACCCGAGCTGCATGAACATCACGAGGAACGCGCTGATCAGCAGCCACGCCAGGTTGAGCGAGTGGGCGAACATCGCTCACCGGCTCCCGCCCGTAGAGGCGCTGCTCGACGGGGTCTGCGGAGCCGATGCCGGCGGAGCCGATGCCGGCGGAGCCGATACGGGATGCGTGTGCCGCGGGCGACCGCTCGCGATGGTGAGGACGAGCAGCGCACCGATGACGAGCGCGAGCACGGCGCGCGCGACGAGGCGCCTCGGAACGTGGAGGCGATCGAGGAGAGGGATGCCCCGTCGCGCCGCGCGTTCGCGGATGACCACGCCCGACGGGTTCTCGAGATCCGCGAGCATCTCCTTCGCGGTCGCGTAGCGCTCGCGCGGAGAGCGCTCGATCGCGTGCATGATGATCTCTTCGATCTGCGGATCGATGTTAGGCATGACCTCCCTCGGAGGCCGCGGATCTTGATCGAGCTTCGCGCGCATCGTCGCGTGCACGTTCCCATGTGAGTACGGGAGCTCACCGGTGATCATCTCGTAGAGCATCGTTCCGAGCGCGTAGATGTCGGTCCTCACGTCGCCCCGCTTTCCCCGCACCTGCTCGGGGGCCATGTAGTCGGGCGTTCCGACCGGAGGCGTCAGCCCGAACCAGGTCAACCGCCGCGCGGCTTCGTCCATGGCGATCCCGAAGTCGAGCAGCTTGATCTTGCCGTCGGCGGTCAAGAGCACGTTGTCAGGCTTGAGGTCGCGGTGAACGATGCCCCGGGAATGCAGGTAGACGAGCGCGCTGCAGATCTGCGCCGCGATGTCGAGCGCCCGGGCCGGCTCCATGCGGCCTTCGCCCTGGACCGCGCGGAGGGACGTCCCCTCCGCGAACTCCATGACGAGGTACATGCGGCTCTTCGTCTCGGGAGAGAGCACGCGCACGATGTTCGGGTGATCGAGCTTCTTGCCGATGTTCTCCTCGCGTTCGAAGCGCTGGTAGAACGCGATGTCGGCCTCGTACTGGAGGTGCGGCACCTTCACGGCCACGGTGGCGCCGGACGTGCGGTCGAGCGCCTTGAAGATCGACGCCATGCCGCTCCGCGCAAGCAGCTCGGTGAGCTCGTACTGGTCTACGCGGTCTCCCGCGACGAGTTCGCGCATCCGTCAGGCTTGTCCTAACACCTCCCGGCGGCCGCGGGCCGCAAAGAAAGAACCCCCCTGCGGGAGCGTCGACGCTTGCGACGCCCCCGCGAGCTCGTGAAGACTTGCGAGAGCTACGAGACCAGCGGTTTTTCGTTGAGCAGCACCGGCCGCGACGACTTCTTGCTCGATCGCAGGAAGTAGATGCCGCCGTAAAGGCCCCACAAGGCGCAGACGCCGAGCGCGATGAACGGCTCCTTCACGCTCATCCCGCTGACCGCGAACGGTCCGACGATATAGAAGAGCATGCAGGCGAGGTTCGCGACGAGCCCGAAGAGGGGCACGACGAAGTGCTTGAACCCGTGGAAGCTGTCGTGCTCGCGAAAGGCCACGATCGCGACCAGGCACGTGATCATGTAGAGGAGGAACGTCCCGAAGTTACTGACCAGCGTGACGATGACCAGCGTGTTCGGCAGCTTGGAGATCACGTCGGGGTTGAAGATGCCGATGCTGTACCAGATGTTGTGGTACTTCGGGTCGAGCGGTGCGGGCGACGTTCCGCCGAGGTAAACGGTGACCGTGATCATGCCGATGAAGATCGACAGGATCGCCAGCGTCCAGATCGATCGGTGCGGCGTGTTCTTCGTTCCGTGGAGCATTCCGAAGTGCGCAGGGACCTCGTCGTCCTTGCCCATCGCGTAGGTGACGCGAGCGCCCGTGTTGATGCACGACAGCGTCGTGCCGATGAGCGCGAGGAACACCGTCAGCGCCTGGACGAGCATGAACGCGCGGCCTGCGCTGTAAGAGCCGAAGAGCCACGTCCCCGCGAGGACCATCATGTCTCCGAGCGGAGCGCCGGACGCGGCCGCGTTCGGCAAGGTGTACCCTTTGCTCAGGAAGTAGTTCGCCGCGAAGTACTCGATCAGGTAGCAAAACACTCCCTGGATGGCGAGCGACAGGAGCACCGCCTTCGGGATGTCGCGCTTCGCGTTCTTGGCTTCTTCGCCCATCGCGGTGACCGACTCGAAGCCGACCAAGATGAGGATGGCGACGCACGCCTGGATGAACATCAACGAGAAGCCGTGCGGCGCGATGACCGAGCTGGCCGTGGTGTGGAACTGGAAGTGCGGGGTCAGGTCCTTGGGGTGATCCGAGTCGCTGGGCTCCATCGTGGTGGCATCGCCGTCGCCGTACGTGAGCGTGAAGGGGACCGCCTTGCCGTCCTTCATCTCGGGGACGGGATCGCCGGTCTTCTCGTCGACCTTGTTCTGCATGACGGGCTGGCCCGAACCGTCGACCTTGGGTTTCCCGTCTTCGACGACCTGCTCCTGGGCCACGACGTAGTCGAGGGGGGTCCCGTTCACGAGCTGCAGGCCCTGCGAGCCCTCGGGGTGCTGCACGCGATAGGCGATCGCGATGACGGAGAAAACGAGGAGAGCGGTGATCTGGATGACGTTGATCGCGACGCTCACGCCGGTCGACCCGCTGACCCCGCGGAACGCGATGTACGCGACGCCCAGCGCGAAGACGATGCAGAAGAGGTACATGAAGAGCGGGCTGTTGAACCCGCCGCTGAAGGTGTCGGGAAAGAACTGGTTCAGGAGGTAGCCGCTGAGCAGCGCGGTCACCCCGACCATGCATCCCGGATACACCCAGTAGTAGAGATGACTGGCCCACCCGGTGATGAACTTCGCCATGCGGGCGAACTTGAAGGCCTTGGTCTTCGAGAGGAACGCCTGCTCGGCGAAGAAGTACGAAGAACCTGCGCCGGGGTAGAGCTTCGAGAGCTCCGCGTAGCTGATTGCCGTCGCGAAGCAGAGAAGCAGCGCAGCCACGATGCCAAACCACATGGCGCTGCCCGCCATGGGCGCGCCGTAGATGGCCTGGATCTGAAATGTGAGCCACAAGAAGGCGCCCGGCGCGATCAGCGCCATGGCGTTGACGGTTAACCCCGTGAGGCCGAGCGTGGCTCGGCTCGAGGGCGGTGACGACTCGGGTTTCGACGATTCAGCCATTTGAGGATCCCCTTTAGGTGGGCGCAACCTACCGAGGCGACTGTTTCGCGACATATTGAGCCCACGTTTCCGGTGCGTTTCGTAGCGCACGGGACGGTACGGAGACCGTCAAAGCGCGTGAATTGCGCCGATACGCCTCGATTCATGGAATAGTCGCCGGCCGTAGCGATGCCGGAGTCGGACCCCCTCGCCGTGCCCGCATGGAGCGTCGATTTCGCCATTGCTTCGGATCGAGGCACCGAACGCAACGACAATGAAGACGCGTGCGGTTCGTACATCGAAAGCCCGACCCACGTGGTGGTCTGCATCGCCGACGGCGTGAGCGGCGAGCAAGGGGGCGAGATCGCGAGCCAGACCGCGATCGACGTGACGCTGCGCGCCTACAAGGAGGGCCCGGCGTCATGGGGGCCGATGAAGCGGCTCTATCGCGCCTTGCAGCAAGCGAACATCGAGATTCACGATCGCGCGCTCGTGGTGACCGAGCTCCGGCGAATGTCGACCACCATGACCGCCGTCGCCGTCGAGGGAGGCATGGCGTACGCGGCGCACGTCGGAGACAGTCGCCTCTATCTGATCCGCGGCGACGCGATCGTCCAGAAGACGAAGGACCATACGGTGGCGGGCGAGCGCAGGCGCCTGGGGCTCATCGGCGCGGAGCGCGCGAAGGTGCACCCCGAACGCCACGTGCTCACGCGAAGCCTGGGGCGAGAGCTCATCACCGCGGTCGATCGCCTGTCGTTCCCCGTCGCCGGGGGCGACACGCTCGTCGTGTGCAGCGACGGCCTCTACAACGTGCTCGGCGACGAAGACGTCCGCACATCGGGGTCGCTGGCGGGCGCGCCCCGCGGCTGTCGCGCACTCATCGACGCGGCGAACTCACGCGGAACCCCCGACAACCTGAGCGTCGCGCTCGTGAAGATCGCGGGACGCACGCCCGAGAACCAGGCACCGGGGCTGCGCGCTCTGCTGGCAAAGCTCGTGGGACGCTGACGCCAGGACTCGGCCTGTTCGGCTAGGGAGCCAATAGCGCGTAGGCCCGAGTGCGCTGCGTCTCCCCGCTTGCCTCTCGAGGTCACATCGCTTGCGAGCCAAAAGCGGCACACTCCCTCGTGCTCGCTCTCGAGCGTGAGCCGACGGGCATTGCAGACGTTACAGCCGGCGGCCTCGTGGACACAATCGCGGGGAGCTGCGGATTCATCAGCCTGCCCGCTTTCGAGCATCCACCGCCGCGCCGGCCGCCGCGTGTGGCACTCTAACGGGATCCCGATGCCCATCCTCTTCGCCCTCGCGGTCGTCATCGCCGCGCTCGCGCTCTGGGCTTCGGCTCGCGCCGCGATCACCGTGTGTGTCCTCGAGGTCACGGGCGGCAAGATCGAGGTCCGGCGCGGCGCCATCGCACCTCGGGTGCTCGCGGATCTTGAGGACGTGATGGAACGACCCAAGGTCGCCACGGCGACGCTTCGCGTCGTGCGGAACGCCGGGCGGGCTCGACTCGAGATCCAGGGCACGATGTCCGAGCAGCAGAAGCAGCGCCTTCGCAACGTCGTGGGCGCGCTGCCGCTCACCAAGCTCGCGAACGGACGGCGACGGCGATGACCGGGCGAGAAAGCACCTCGTTCGCCTCGTTCGTCTCGACGATCGCGCTCGCCAGCGTCACGGCCCGGTGCGCGGCCGCCCCAGTCGATGTGCCTCCGCGCGACCTCGGGTCGATCGCGTCCGCGGCGCCATCGCCCCCAAGCGAACCCGCACCCGCAGCCTCGTCACCGGCGTCGGCCGAACCGGCCGCTCCAACCGTGGTCTCGCCGAGCCCCGTGAGCTACCTCGAAGGCGCGCCGCGGCTCGATGCCCTCTTCCGAGCAGGTGGCGCACCGGAGTCCGCGCCTCGTCATCTTCGCCTACGGCACCAACGAGGCCGTCGAGCCCAGGCTGACCGACGCCGCATATGAGCGGAGCTCGAAGGAGCTCCTCGGCCGCGTCGCGCGGGCCGCGCCGTGCCTCTTGCTCGGGCCGCCCGACCTGGCTCGCAAGAACGAAGTCACTGGAGAGTGGACGACCGTGCCGCGCCTCCTCGAGATCGTGGCGATGCAGAGACGGATCGCGGCCGAAGCGGGGTGCGCCTTTTACGATCAGCTGGCGGCGATGGGCGGCGCCGGATCGGTCGCCGTATGGGCCGCCGAGCCCGAGCCGCGCGCACGCAAAGATCGAGTCCACCTCACGGCCCGCGGTTACGCGCAGATCGCGACGTCGTTCGCGGCCGACCTGCTCCACGCCTACGACCAGTGGCGCGCCGCGCGAGCGTCGTCGCCGGCCGTGGCCGCGCGCGCCCCTGACGAGGCGGCGGGCCCTCGGTCTTCTTTCGCCTACGGCGAGCTGCTCGAGCCGGGGTCGGCGCAGCAGCGAAAGCCGGTGGAGTAGTCGTGATAGACGAAATCGTGCGCCACCGTCTTGTAGCTGCAGCCGTCGCCGTTCCGGTGCGTGTCGAGGTAGTAACCGCCCTGGAACGTGCCGTTCGGATCGCTCGTCCACTCGTGGAGGTTGCCGACCATGTCGTAGACGCCGTAGTCGTTCGTGCACCCTTCGTGGGAGCCCGTTGGAGAGAGCGTCCCGGCGAGCTGATTCAGGCGCGGGTCGTTCATCTCCTTCGCGCCGATCGGCGTCGAGGTCGATGGAGACAGGAAGCTCGGATAGTAGCGGACCATCGGGCTGCGCCCGCGGTCGTTGCACCGGCCCGCGACGCGCGCGGCGCCGTATCCGAACTTGTTCTCGTCGGGCCCCATGCACGCCTTTCGCCACTCGGCGGGGGCGCAGAGGCGCTTGCCCGCAGCCGAGCACGCGCGGGCTGCCTGGGAACCGCTGATGTACCCCTGCGGGTAGACGCCGGGTCGGGTGACCGCGCGGAGCTGATGGCCCGTCTCGGCGGCACGGAACGGAGACCAGGGAATCTCGTGACCGTCGGCCGCGAGCTCGACGAGCGACGCCTCCCAGCGGTCGACACAGAATCGATGATCGATGTCAGCCATGCCCGGAGGGCACGTCCCCTCGCTGTTGGGCTGCAGCGTCTGGCTCTCGGCGACGGTCAGCGTGCGCACGCGGCGGCTGAGCCGCTGCGGCGCGCGCCCTGCGCTCTGCGGCGCCGGATCGTCGGCGCTCGCCTCTAGCGGGCGCATGGCGAGGATGGCGATCCCCGCTGCAAACACGGGGGCCAAGGCGAGGGGCAGTCGAAGAGCCAGACTCCCAGCATTAACAGATCCTCCTACCGAGGGGAAGATATTGGTTTCGCTCGACCCTCTCTAGATCGCAGATCGCAGATCGCAGATCGCATCGCGCGCATCTTTACGTACCCGCTTGCCGTACCCGCACCGGAGGAGGCGCCGAGAAACCGCAAAGGCGCGGAAGGATTTGGGGTTCAGAGAAGCCGAGTGTGGCGAGGGACGCTCGACCACGCACCCTACGACGCAGCGCGACGCAACACGAAGGCGCGCGATGCGACGAGACCCCACCTCGCCCTCTCTCTGTCTCGAACCCCAGCTTTCTTTTGCGCCTTTGCGCCTCTGCGGTTTCTCGGTCGGTTTCTCGGGCCACCTGGCTGGACAGGCCACGATCCGTCCGGGACACGAGGCGCACGCAGACCTTTCGACGGAGTTCTCGGGAGATCGCGGCACCCGAACGCCGTGACCCGCGCGGCACGCCCATCGCAATCGTCTCGGTTCACCGCGACCCACCGCGACATGGTGGGCGCGCAAACGGAGAGGTCTGTCATGGAAGAGACGATCAGCAAGAACATGAAGTCGGTCTACACGGTCGTCGATCGCGGTCAGGGCAAGTCGACCTGGGTGCGCGTCGGCGTCGGGTTTACGAACCGCGACGGTTCGCTCAATCTCAGGCTCGACGCGATCCCGGTGAACGGCATGCTGCAGGTCCGGGAGTGGGAGCCGGGCGATCGCCGCCCGGACTCGGCCGACACACAGACGCGACCGCGCCTTCCCGCGCGCGACCAGCCGCTCGATTCGGTGGTCTGAGGCGAGGCGCGATGAGCTCCCCCAGCCCCCGAATCGCCGGGGCGCTGTCGCGCCTGGTGGCGCGCGTGATCGGCTCGCGTTTCGCGAAGCCGATCGCGCGCGCCGCCCTCGTCGCGGCAGGCCTGGTGCTTCTCGCCGTCATCGGCCGCGCCAGCGCGGCGGGTGCGCTCGGCTTCGCCGCTCCCGTCGTCGGACCCGACGCAGCTGGGGCGGCTCCATCACCTGCTGGCGCTGCGGCGATGTCCGCCGGGCCCCCGCCGTCTCCTGCCCCCGCGCTGGCCCTCGCGTCGCCCCTCGCGTCGCCCCTCACGGCCGCTCCTTCGGGAGCCCGAAGTCGAGCATCGAGCGACGATCCCGTCATTCTCAACACTGCCGCGGTCGACGACTTGCGGCGTTTGCCGGGCATCGGTCAGAAGCGCGCCGACGCGATCGTCGCGCTGAGAGCGCGTATGGGCCGGTTCCGGGCGGTCGAAGACCTCATGAAGGTCAAAGGCATCGGCCGGGCGATGCTCAAGCGCCTCCGGCCGCTCGTTCGTCTCGACCCGGCGCCGTTCGCACCGATCGCCGAACTCGCCCCCGCCGACGCCGGGCGTCCCCCGCTCAGCCCCCGTTGACAGCGCGTCGCAAGGCCTCGACGAAAGGCATGATCCGATCCTGCCGCAGCTTGTACGCGGCGCGATTGGCCACCAAGACGCTCGAGACGCGCACCACTTCTTCGCGCACTTCGAGGCCGTTTTGCACGAGCGTCTCGCCGGTCTCGACGAGATCGACGATGACGTCGGACAGCCCCACGATGGGCGCGAGCTCGACCGACCCTTGCAGATAGATCACATCGGCTTGCACCCCACGGCGCGCGAAGTGCTCGGCAGCGATGTGCGGATACTTCGTGCCGACGCGGGGGACGCCGGCCGGCGGTGGACGACCCACGATCCCCGCCACGACCATCCGGCAGACGCCCACCTTGAGGTCGAGCGGGCAGTACACATCGGCGGTTCGCTCGAGGAGCACGTCGCGGCCGCAGACTCCGAGGTCGGCCGCGCCGTACTCTACGTACGTCGGCACGTCGTCGGGCTTGAGGAGCAAGAAGCGAAGCCCGGCCGCCACCGATTCGCGCACGAGGGTCCGATCGTCGGCCAGCAGAGCGGCGACGTCGGCCCCCGCGCGCGATAGCAGCGGAGCCACCGCGCGGAGCACCCGGCCTTTCGGCAGGGCAACGGTGAGCGGCGCAATCGACGCGGTCAAGCGTCCGCTCCCTTCACGCGTTCGATCTTGGCGCCGAGGCCTCGCATCTTCTCTTCGATGCGCTCGTAGCCCCGATCGATGTGGTAAACGCGGCGAACTTCGGTCTCGTCTTCGGCGACCAGGCCGGCGATGACCAGCGACGCGCTCGCGCGGAGGTCGGTCGCCATCACGCTCGCTCCATAGAGCTTGTCGACGCCCTGGACGACGGCCGTGTTCCCTCGGAGCGCGATGCTCGCGCCCATTCGCTGGAGCTCCGGCACGTGCATGAACCGGTTCTCGAAGATGGTCTCACTGATGACGCTCTCGCCTCGAGCGAAGCACATCAGTACCAAAAACTGGGCCTGCATGTCCGTCGGGAAGCCGGGGTGTGGGGCTGTCGTGACGTTCACCGCCTTGAGCGGCTTGTTTCGCCGGACCAGGATGTTCTGCCCTTCGGTCGCGATCTCGACCCCCGCCGCGCGCATCTTCACGATGAGCGGCTCGATGTCGCTGACCTCGGCCCCCTGGACCGTCACTTCGCCGCCCTCGGCGACCGCCGCGGCGATCATGTAGGTCCCGGTCTCGATGCGGTCGGGAATGATGGCGTGGTCGAACGGCGCGAGCTCGCCGCGCTCGGAGCCGCGGATGTGAATGACGTCGGTACCGGCGCCGTCGACCTCGGCGCCCATCTTGTTGAGCACGCGGGCCAGCTCCTCGACCTCGGGCTCGCGCGCGCAGTTGACGAGCGTGGTGCGGCCCTTGGCGAGGGCCGCTGCCATCATCAGGTTCTCGGTCCCCGTGACCGTCGGGATGTCGAAGTACACTTCGCCCGCGCGCAGGCGGCCGCGGTCGCCGGGCCCCTCCACGTGCACGTAGCCACGCTCGAGGCGGATCTTGCACCCCATGGCCTCGAGGCCCTTGAGGTGCTGATCGATCGGCCTCGCGCCTATCGCGCAGCCGCCCGGAAGCGAGACCTTGGCGTGCCCGAAGCGCGCGACCAGGGGGCCGAGCACCAGCACGCTCGCGCGCATTTGCTTGACGAGCTCGTACGGTGCCTCCGGGCGCACACTCGAGCCGGCGGCCACCTCGACCTCGGGCGCAGCGACCTTCACGTCACGCCCCAGAAAGCGGAGCAACGCGGCGGTCGTGTCGATGTCGCGCAGGGCAGGCACGTTGCGAAGGCGGCTCGCGCCATCCGAGAGGAGGGTCGCGCAGAGGATGGGCAGGGCGGCGTTCTTGGCCCCACTGATTCGAACGGCGCCGCGGAGCGGCCCCCCCCCGCGAATACGGATAGCGTCCATGCTCCGTTTGTTGCCTGAATTCTCGGCCCCGGCCAAGTAGCAGGCACCGGCCGGCGACGCCGACCCCGAAACGGGGAGCGGAACTGCCGCGTCCGACTTGCCTCGAAGACTAATTTTCGGTCAAGGAGGGGAGGCGAACCCCGCGCATCACCCGGTCGCGCGTGGGGAGCATAGCCGCATGGGTCTCGGTCGTGACGATCCAGATGGGGGGGCGCGACCCTTCGACCTCGGCGCCGAGCGACTCGAGCCGCGAGGCCGAGACCATCGCTTCGACGCGCGGGAAGATCTCGGTCTCTTCGGCCTGCACGTGGTGTGAGAAGAGCGTTCGCAGGGCCTCGAAGCGCGGCGTGAACGCTGGCGTGTGGAGGCTGGTCGCGAGGACGCGCCGGAGCTGGACGCGCAGCATGAAGTGCTCGTCTGGGACGCGGCCGCCGACGTCGCCGGGCCCCCGCGTGCGGCCGAGGACAGCGCGCGCCGCGGGATAAAAGATCGTCTCTTCGGCCGCCATATGGGCGATGAGCTCTTCGGTCAGACGCGATGCGGCGCGCGCCCGCTGGGGGCGACGTGTCTCGTGCGCGACGTCGTCGAACAACGCTTCGATCGCCCGGTGCTGGGCCATGAGCAGGTGGGTGGCGTTCATCGCTGTCGCTCGTTCTTGGTCTCGGAAAGTTGCGGTTCGGCGAAGGCTCTGTGCCTTCTTCCAGAGCAACCGCTCTCGCCGGCGCGTTGTGCCCCGGTAAGCATCGGACAGTCGTGCGACGATGGGTGCTGGCGCGTCAGGCGCGTCCCAAGCAGCTCTTGGACCAACGCGCGAGGTCGCCCGAGGCAGATCAAACAGCGAGATCTCGTGGCAATCCGCTGAGGCAATCAGCCACGTGAGTCAAACCGCCGCGCGGCATCTCAAGCAAACCCGGGCCAATCTTCCCTCGCACGGGACGCGCGAGAGAGAGGAGATTGGCCGCGGAGGCGCAGAGACGCAGAGAGACAAGAGGGCTCGAGAGCGGTCCAGCTCGCGACGTGCTCGTCAGGCGAGCAACGACCGTCGCCGCCGCGACATGTTCCCCGATCGTCCAAGGCCAGCACATCCATGCAAACCAAGGGTCTTCGACCCCCCTCATCTCTGCTCTGCGCTCTCCGCGCCTCGGCGGCCAATCTCCCTCTCCCGACGCGCCCACGCGGACGGACAGCGAGCCACGCGTTACTTGTTCTTGGCGTCGCGCGCTGCCTTGAATCGGGCGCGAAGTCGGGGCGCGTAGCCCTCCTTGTTCTGCTGAGCCGTCCGCCCGATGGCGAGGGCCTCGGGCGGGACGTCGCGCGTCACGGTCGTGCCGGTGGCCACGTACGCGTCACGTCCGATGGTCACGGGGGCCACGATCTGCGAGTCGCTCCCGATGAACACGCCTGCTTCGATCGTGGTCGTGTGCTTGCCGGCCCCGTCGTAGTTGCAGAAGATCGTCCCCGCGCCGATGTTCGCGCCGTCGCCGATGATCCCATCGCCCAGGTAGGCGAGGTGGTTGGCCTTGGCCCCCCGACCGAGCGTCGTCTTCTTGGTCTCGACGAAGTTGCCGACGTGCGCCTCCTCGCCGAGGTCGCTCTCGGGCCGGAGGTGCGCGAAGGGGCCGACGTGCGCGCGAGCGCCGATGCGCGAGTCGGTCGCGACCGAATAGGGCTTCACGATCGCGCCCGCCCCGACATGCACGTTCGTGAGCACGCAGCCCACGTCGACCGTGGCGCCGCCCTCGACGTGGGTGGAACCTCGCAGCACCGCGCCCGACTCGATGATCGCGTCGGGCTCCACGATGACCCCGGCCTCGAGACGCGCGCCCTCGCGAACGGTGGCGCCCGCCACACGCCACGCGCGGATCAGGCGCGCTTGCATCGAGGCCTCGACCTGCGCGAGCTGATCGCGATCGTTCACCCCGGCGAGCACTTCGGCGCCGAGCGCGACGGTGGCGATGCGCTCGCCCGCGTTGCTCGCGAAGGCCACGACGTCCGTGAGGTAGAGCTCTTCTTGCGCGTTGTTGGGCGCGAGCGCGGCGACCGCCTCGATGAGGAACGTCACGTTGGCCGCGTAGATGCCGGCGTTGATCTCGCTCACTGCGCGCTCGTCATCGGTTCTGAGATCGCGGTGCTCACGGATCTCGACCACCCGGCCGCCCTTCCGCAGCACGCGCCCGTAACCGGTCGCGTCGCCGACGACGCACGTCGCGAACGCCAGCGCCGAGGGTGTACTAGGCCGTGTGTTCGGGTCATCGAGCGCGTCGGCCACCGCACGGAGCTCGTCTCCGCGAAGGAGCGGCACGTCTCCATTGAGGATCAGCGCGCGCACGGCGTCGCGGCGAACGGCTCCGAGGCCGACTCGCGCGGCGTCGCCCGTGCCCCGTTGCCGCTCTTGAACGACGGTTCGCACGCGATCCCCGGGGAACGCGCGCCCGAGATAGTCCACGACGAGCTCACGGCCGTGACCCACGACGACGATGACGTCACCGCACCCGGCGTCGAGCGACGCCTGGACTCCGAAATGAACGATCGGAAGACCGCACATCCGGTGCATCACCTTGGGGAGCGCGCTCTTCATGCGCGTTCCCTGCCCTGCTGCGAGCAAGATCGCCGTGGTCGTCTGCATGCTTTCCCTTCTTCGTCCCTTGTGTTCCGTGCGTCCGCTCGAGACGTGCGCCCGACCGAGTCGCGCAAACTATTGCACAGGCACGTAGGACAGGTCCCTGTCTACAATGTACGCACCTGAAGTTGGAGGAACTTACATGTCGAAACGCGCGGTGTTCGTGCGCGTACGGGGCAGCCTTGTCCCGGCATTTCTCGGTCTCGTCGCAGCGGCCGCTCGCAGCAATGACTTCGACGCGACCCGCAACACGCCCGCGCGTGGCGGCCTCGGCGCCGATCTTTTCGGCGTGGTTTGCGATCGAATGGGCGGGCAATCGCTCCACGAAGACCTCAGCGGCGGGTCGTTTCGCGTGCTCTGCCACGGCGAAAACGGCGACGGCGTCTTCGGCGACGCCTCGATGCACGTCGACGAAGCTGCCTCCCATCACGGGGGATCGACCGAACCTCGACGGCACCATCGCCTCGGCGGATCAGAAAAATGCGAGCCGGAACTACGGCATCGCTCGCCTCGAACGGCTCGCGCAAGATCGCGCGACGCTCATCACCGCGCTCGACGCGACGTTCCCCGACATCGAGGTCCCCGTAAAGAACCTCGACGCTGCCGACCCCACGCAGTCGTGCTCGACGGCCGCCGCCCAAGGTCGCCTGCACACCGAGCTCCCGAACCTGCTCGGCCGCTTCACCTCCCTTTACGACGACGGGACGATCCCCGCCTCGACCGAGACGCTCGGCGCCGGGCACCCACGCCGTATGAAACGGGGCATGACCGCCCCCCCCAACGCGCCCGGAGTTTCTTCCTAGCGGATCGGCAGGCCGGGGAGCGGCGTCGTCCCTTCTTTGCGAACCGACTCGAGGGCGTCCGGGTTTAGGTCGAGGGCTCGCAGGATCGTCGGCGCGACCTGTCTGGTCCAGACGTGCTTCGTGACCGTACGGCGATGGAGACTCGGGTTCGAGACGAGCAGCGAGACGTGGGTGTCGTCGAGCGTTCCGCCTCCATGCTCGGAGATCTTCTTGTGGCTACCCGAGTAGACGACGCCCCAGTTCGGTTGAATGATGACGTTGGGCGCGCGCGCCGCCGCGAGGGGGTCGGAAGAGGTCGGGTCGCCATAGATCGCGGCGAGCTCAGGCCCGAAGTTCACGCTCGCCGAGAAGATGGTCCCGGGCGGCAACATGTTCGCGAAGATGGCCGCTTCATGGGCAGGGTCGGTCAGCTGGGCGACGACGTTCGCGATGTTCGCAGGCGACTGGTCTTGCAGCCAGAGAATGCCCGTGTCGTCGGTCTGCAGGTGACCGTCGACCACCGGCGAGGTCCCGTCATTCGGGTTGACGAAAGATGCGAAGACCTGGTCGACGTTCGGGTCGGCCGCGTTGACGAACGGAAGGGGGTCGTTGACGGTCGCGTTGCCGAGGCCACCGGCCTCCATCGCCAGCTTCGACCGGTCGATCGGCGATTGACCGTGCTTCGCCGAAACGACAATCAAAGTTCGTTCGAATAGGTGCTTGGCCTTCAGCTCGTTCACCATCCGCCCGAGCGATGCGTCGACGTGGGCGATGGCGCCTGCCAGCAGCGCGCTCGGCGTCCCGTCGGCGTCGGTGTAGCCGCCCGTGGGTAGCTTCTCGCCAACGCTCACCTGCTGGAAGTTCATGCCGAAGATGGTCGGCACCGGCGCGGGCTTCGAACCGTCGGAGGTCTTTCCGTCGATCTCGTTGATGACGGCCTGAACCTTCACGTCGTCGTACGCCATCACCGACGGCTCGCAGGTCGTGTAGTCGGTGACCTTCGAGAGCGGGAGCGAGTTCGTCGTTCCGTCGCAGAGGGCAAGGGTGCCCGCGAGGTCGATTCCGTTTGCCGTGCCGCCGTTCTTGATGAGCGAGTTTATCTCCGGCGTATAGAGGTCTTCGACGCCGAGGCCGGAAGGACCGTTGACCCAGTCGTACGCCGGGTGCTTGTCGGACCAGGCCGTGTAGCCACCGGCAGCCCGGATCACTTCGAAGATCGTGTTGGTCTTGATGAACTGGTGGGGATAGACGGGATTGCAATTTCCCTTGCTATCTTTCGCGTGGGGCAGGTTCGCAGGGTTGATGGGGCTGAACAGCTGCGAGTCGTCGAACTCCGCGGTTTCGAAGTACGTGGCTTCGGTGCCCGGCTTGCCCTGGCAGTTACTCCCGGGCGCGTAGAGGGTTCGGTCGTAGCTGTCGTCGTAGTAGAGGCCCGTGGTCTTTGGTGTACCGCCCGTCACGAGCGCGGCGAGACCAGGAAACGAATCCGACGGCGTCGGGGTGTGAGCGTCCGTGTACTCGACTCCAGTGCGCGCGAGCTCGGCGAATGTCGAATCCGGGTGTGCGGTGATCCAGTTGGCGACGTCGACCTGGTGCAGGCCGTCGACGCTGATGAGAACGACGTGGCGCACGTCGACGCGGTGGTCGTCGTTCTCGCCGTCGTCGTCGCCTTCAGTGCGATCGCGGCCTGCTTGCTCGCTTTGCAAGTCGATCGCCTGGCCGGTCGAGGCGGTGGTTTCGCTCGAAGTGCGATTGCCCGAGGCGTTCGATCCACACGCGCCGAGCAGGAACAGCGCAAACAGCGGAAGAGCTTTTCGAAAGGTCATGGGGAGATCGCTCCTGCACCGCGGCACGCGGCGCGATCAGCGACTTACTCGATGCTGCGCGACCCGCGGTGTGCCGATCCTGCGACGTTCTTGCGGCGCTGATCGGCCAGGCGTCGGGGCGCAAAGTCCCGTTCAGGGCGCGGGGCTCGGCTCCAGCGCCGTGCTGCGCGCCTCGTCGCGGGCAAAACCATCTCGGTAAAGCGTCAGGTAGCGTCGCGCCTCGCGGGCCGCGCCCGCGTGATCTCCGATCTGGGCCAGGGCGCGAAATCTTTCCACATGGGCATCCTCTGCCAGCGGCGACGCCGGATAGAGGCGCACGAGATCGCTCAAGAGGCTGATCGCGCGGCTGTCGTCACCCTGCGCGCGTGCCTGCTTCGCTTGAGCAAAGAGGGTGTTCTGATTCGCGAGGTCCATTGTCTCCATCGCCGGCTTCGACGCGGGACGGGCCTCGCGCGCGACGGGCGCCGGACCGCTCGGATGGCGACCGACGTCACGTTTCGACAGCGGCAAGTCGGGCTCGCCCCGAGGCGCGGCTCGCGATTCGGAGCTGGCATCCGTCGCAGCGGGAGCAGGACCTGGCTGACCCGCGGCGAGGCCTGCAGCCTCGGAGCCCGCGGGGGCGACGGAGTCCTCTTCCGCTGAGGTCCACTCCATTCCGCCATAAAGGAGCGTCTCTCTGCCTGCGTGCAGGACGCTGACCACACCATGGGTCACGGCGACCTTCGTCTTCGGGACTCCCGAAGGCCCGACCCTGGTAACCTCCACCGAGAACGACGTGCCGTGCACGGTCACCAGCGTGTCTGGCGTTCGCACCGCGAAGACATGTCCCGCAGGCAACTTGGGCACTTCCACTCGGAGCAGCCCCGACTCGATGACAATCTCTTCGCGCGTATTCGAAAGGGCCGAGACGTCAGGCACCTCGAAGCGCGTCTTGGGTCCCGTCGCGACGACGACGCCGCTCGGGAGTCGGAGCCCCGACGAGCCTTCGTTCTGGGACGTGAACACCCCGCCATCGCGATCGAGGGGGTGCGAGTCGCCGAGCAGTGAGCGTCCGCCCCCCGCGAGCCGACCGATGGCCGTCGATCCGCGCCACGCGCCGACGGCCACGAGGAGGACGACCGCGACGGCGGCCAACGCCACCTGCCAGCGAGCCGGCCTCCACGCGCTGCGCTCGGCGGTTGCGCTGTCCATCGCCCGGACGACCGCGCCGACCAGTCGAGCGCGACGCGCCGGGTCCTCGGCGACCGCCTTCACGGGAATGGCGGCGCGCGACCACCGAGCGAGGAGGTCGGGCCTTCGCGGCCACTTGCTAGCCACTTCGGTGCCCCCCGTCTCTCGGCGCGTCCCCTCGGGGAGGGCCTTCGGGCGACCCGTCGTCTGCCCGCACTCGCTTCTGGAACTCACGCCGAGCTCGCACCAGGCGCGACTGCGCCGCCGCCATCGAGACACGGAGAATCGCGGCGATCTCCGCGAGGTCGTGGCCCAGCACGTCGTGCAGGACGAGCACCATGGCGCGGTCCGGGGTCATCGAGGTCAGGTGGGTCTGCGCACTCCTGATCTGGTCCCGGACGCTCATGTCGCGCACCGCGTCACCGACCAGGCGCGTGTCGGCGGCATGTTCGGCGCCCTCGACGGAGTCGAAGACCCGGCGCGCACGCCGCCGCGCTCGCAATGCGTTGAAGGCGACGTGCGCCGCCACGGCCGAAGCCCACGTGGACAAGCTGCAACCGCGCGCGAAGCGTCCGCGTACCAGAGTCAGGACGATCTGCTCGAACGTGGCCTGCACGAGGTCGTCGTGGTCGAGTTCGCGCTTGCCCATCACGCGATATAGGGCAGGCTCGATCGCCGGGATGAGGCGGTCATGTAGCTCCCCTGCCCGTCGTGTGTCTCCCTTGAGAACGGCCTCGATGAGACCTTCATCGTCGAGAGGCCCCGAGGGGTTGGGCGCGGACGGCGACGTGGGCGGCGCCAGTCGCAGCCAACGCTCCGCCTTGGCGACGCGACGTAACGGCTTCAAATCCACGCTCCTCCTCTCCCGCATGGTAACCGGTGGGCGCCTCCGGCAGGCACCCAACGTGGGGGGGCCGGACGATTCAGGGAAAGGCTATCCGCACGCCTCCCTGCGCTACCCAGCCGACCGCCGGAAGGCGGGCCAGCAGCTGGCCCCGTCCGCGAATGTCGACGGCGCCGGTGGCCTCGCCCGCCTGAACCCCCGCGACGAACCCGACCCGCTGGGATGCCATCCACGCTCCGTCGAGGCCTTCTTCGAGCCCCACGATCCACCGACCGACCTGCGCGGACGTCCCCGTCAGCGCGTCTGTTCCCGTCACCTGAACGAGTTGCAGCGCCGCCCCCGCGCGCACGGTGAATCGCAATCGGTCGCCGAGCCGGAGCGCCACGAGGCCAAGTCCGGTCGAGATGCCGAGGCGCACGATCGACAACCGATCCGGGTCGAACCGCCGAACCGTACACGCCGCTGCGGCGGTCACGAACACGCTCTCCGGTCTCAGCGACTGTGCGAAGCGCATCTCGCCGCCGAACGCGGGCGGGGACCCGGCGGCGGCCTCCACGGAAAACAGCGCGTCGAGCCACGCCCGCGTAGAAGAATCACGCGAGTCGGCGGCGGGGGGCGTCTCGCTGCTCGCGTGCTCCGCTGCCGGCGCGGGCAACGTCGGTTCGCGTCTCGACTCGTCTCGCTCATGATCGACGAGATCGCCGGCGATCGTCGCGATGGCGAAGCCCACGGTCCGCCAGCGTTCGATCTCCGGGTCCGCGACGGAGAATTCGAGGTCTCGGGCCCGCCACCGTTGCCCGACACCGGCCCGCAGCCCGACTTCCACGTGGGCCCCCATACGCGCCGGCCCGTTCCAGCTGACTATCGCCACGGCGAAGCCTTGATCGTCGTCGGCGCTCTCCTGTGCGGCCACGCACCGCGCGAGCGACTGGGTGCCGAGGGTACACGCGTCGAGCAGCGTCTGCGCGTAGGGTGAAGCGACGTCGGCGGCGGGAAGGTCGACTGCGATTGTGGGAGACATCGTCAGTGGCAAACGTGGTCCGTCGAGCATGATTCCCCGTCGGGGCAATCGGCGCCCGTGACGCACGCCACGCACGCGGCCTGCCAGCACTCAGTGCCCGCGGGACAGTCCGAGTCGTCCAGGCACTCGGCGCAGGCGCCCTGACTCGGGTCGCACACGTCCGATGACTCGCAATCGCCGTCCGTCGTGCACGGCTCGACGCACCGGTTGGTAACGCGGTTGCACGTGGAATTCGCGCCTTCGACGCAGTCGTCCATGCCGATGCACTGGACGCAGACGTGTAGAGCCGGCTCGCAACGTTTCGCGTCGCGCGACGTGCAGTCGCTGTCCGAAAGACAGCCGAAGGTATCTCCGCCTTCTCGGCTCTGGCCCATTGCGTCGAACGCGTCGACGGAGGCCTCGTGCGGTGCATCCGCCGTCGATTGGCCGTCGGGAGACGGAAACAGGTCAACCGACGTATCCGCGCAGCCGAGGAGCACGTGAAAGGGAAGTAGCGCGCCCAGGCGCAGTCGTGTCCACATGCTGGCAAGGCAAAGTGCCATCGATCCGTAGGCGCAGCAAGGACACCACCCTGGCCGAGCGAAGGTAGAAAATCGTATGCACCCTGCCTGCTGCCGACCCGGACCGGTTACTTAGGGTTCATAGGAGACGCGTAGGCCGCACAGGAGGTACGTGCTTCGGAGGGATCCATGAGAATTCTCGCGAGAAGTCTAGTTGCGGTACCACGATCGCGGTTCTCACGGCGGCAGCGTCTTGCGGCGGCACCAGCCCCACTGGGTTCGACACGGACGGCGGAAGCTCTAGCGGAGACGACGGCCTCTTGAACGAACCCGCGCTCTACATCGCTCCGCAGTCGCCGACCAACGGCGGAACGCCGCTATTCCCGCAATGGATCAAGGGCTCGTACAACAACAACCCGCCCACCCGCGGGACGTTCAATGCCGGGGCTACGATTGACCCGCCTCCGGCCGGAAGCACGCTCGCCGCGAAATATACGGGTGGGTTCATCTGGGATGTGAGTAAGCTCGGCCTCGGGCCCGGGTCGCACGCCGCCGTATTTCGGTTCACGACGGCGACCGGGATCGGGCCATCGGGTGCGTCACCATCGTCATCATGCGTCATCATGTGAACTCGTTCGGTGACGCGCGACGGGCGCGTCGAACTTCAAGCAGGCACCTGGGCCGAGATCACCGGCTCGTGGAGGGTCGAATTTCATGAAGAATGCATGCGTCTTCCTTGCAGTTTCCTTTGGCGTGACGATCGTCGCGGCATGCGGAAGCTCGACGACCAGCGGCCCTAGCAACGACGGCGGCCTTTCCAGCTCGAGCAGCTCCAGCGGGGCCGGGAGTAGCGGGAGCGGGAGTAGCAGCGGCGCCGTCGGCAACGACTCCGGTTCCACGCCGGGCCGCGAAGGTGGCGCGGGCGGTTGCACCTGCGCCGCGCCAGAGGTGTGCTGCGTTGGCGGAGGTGGCGGAGGAGCGGGTCGAACCTTCTCCTGCGCCGCGGCGAACTCCTGTCCGACGGGGACGCTTGTGGTCGCGTGCGTCAGCGCCCAGAGCTGCGGTGCGGGCCAGCAATGCTGCTATCTGCCGAGCGCAGATACTCCCAGCACGACGAACGTCAGTGAATGCGCGGCCAGTTGCCCGGCGGGCGCTCGCTCGACGTGCACGACGAGCGCCGACTGCCCCGCGGGCTCGACGTGCGGACAGCAGTCGGGCGGTACATACGGCTTCATGACCTGCCACGTGCCACCCCCGTGCATGGGCACGGCAGACTGTTCGATGGGTCAGGTCTGTTGCGAGGGAACGCCGAACACGTGCCATACGGGAACGGCGTGCCCCGCCGGAAGCCCGCAGCTTTGCGGCGCTCCCACCGATTGCGCGTCGGGCCAACTGTGCTGCGCGGACGCCGCCGATGGGGGAAACTCCGCTTCGTGCCAGGCGGGCGCGGCTTGTCCGGCGGGGACGGCCCTCGTCTGCGCGACATCCGCCGATTGCGCGACCGGAATGGCGTGCTGTCAGGGCGGAGGACAGACGTGCCAGGCGCCGTCAGCGTGCGGCATGCCCGGGAATCGCGAGGTTTGTGCCACGAGCGCAGACTGCCCCGCTGCATTCCCTGTTTGCCGAGGGATGACTTGCAGGACCGCGCCCGACGGCGGAGTGCCCTTCGATAGCGGTGCCCCCAGGGATGCGGCCACGGGCGGCTAGCTCGGTCTTGTCCGTCTGACGCGACGACGTCGGCCTGGCCGGCCGCGAAGGCCGAACCCGCGCTCTACAAGAAGGAGGCAAGGGCGCTCACCGCGAGGGTCGCGATCCTCGAGTCTGGTCGCATCGCCCAGACGGGGACGCGCGAGCAGCTCGCAGCCAATCCCCGGACCGCGTTCGTTCGCGCGTTCGGGGGCTCGTAGCGTAAGGGTCCGCGAAGAGCGCGACTATTGCGTCGTCACCGTCAGGCCGAAATGGCCGCCCTGGGGGCCGGCGGAGTCGACGACGATCGTGTAGGTTCCCGCGGCCACGTCCGTGAGCTTGACCGTCGAGGCGAAGCCCTGGTTCGGCGAGTCGTCAGCGCAGCCCAGTGCGCTCGACGTGGACACGGCGCAGCCGGGCAGGATGTAGAGCACCGTGTCGAAGTCCGTCTCAGGCGCCGCGGTCGACACGGTCAGGGTGCCCACGGGTTTCGGGAGCGTGAGCAGCACGACGGACTCGGGACGGCCGACGGCCGTGGCCACCGCGCAGCCCGAAGGCGGATCCCACAGGCTGACGCCACTCGCCTGACCCCATGCAGCGAGGAGCCCCGCCGTTGCCACCTGGGGGGCCGCTTTGCACACGGTCGACTGGAGCGTCGCCACCGAGCTGCAGGTATTCGCCGCGCCGACGATGCGCGGGGAGCACACGGTCCCCGTCGCGCACCCGTTGATCCCGTAGGCGTCGCATGCCTGACCCGCCGGCCGGATCACCTGGGGCGCGACCGTCACGGTCACCGAGGTCCCCTTGCGGCCCATCACATCTTCCGGAGTGACCAGGATCTCCGGCACGAGCGACGCAAACCCCGCCGCAGGATTGTTCTGGAACACGAACGATTGTCCGACCCCGCTCCGGGCGTCGAGCAGATACGAAGACACCGGGGTCGAGACCCCATCGCCGCTCAGGTCGACGCTGATCGGGCTTCCGTGGGCGTCGAGAAACTGCAAAACGAGGGTCTGCAGATCCTCATCGGGGTCCGCGCCGACGAAGATCTCGGTGGATTGCGAGCCCCCACCGTAATACGCGACCTGCGTGAGGCTCGGCGCGACGCCTGCCAGGCACGTCGGCGGGGTCCCCCCGCACGCGAGGCCCTCGGCGCACCTGCTCATGATCTCGGTGACGTCGCACCCGGCGCCCAGAGCCGCGACGGCCTGCTCCGTCAGCGTGGCCTGGAGCGAGGTCGAGAGAGCGCCGTTGATGTCGGAGAGAGAGACGACGGCCGAGGCGACGGCCGGGAAGTTCCTGTAGAGACCCGTCAACGTGACCGTCTGGGTGAAGGTCTTCTTGCCCAGCGTCGAGCCGTCGAAGTGCAGGCGTTGCTCCGCCGAGTCGGCGACGCCGTTCCAGTTCGTGTCGAACGCGGCGACGGGGTTGTTCGATGCATCGAGCAAGCGAACGTGCAGCTCGGTCGTCTGCCCCGTCGGATCGCTCCCTTGAACGTCGAAGACGAGATCGCTCGCGTGACGGCCGCCCGTTCGCAAGTCGATGGCGCCCAGGACGGCGCTCGACGGCGGGGGGGGCGGTCCGGCCTCCACCGGCGCTGCGCCGTCGGGGGTCGGAGGGGGCGGCGTCCCCGAATCGGAGCCGGGCGTGCCCGTCGGCACCGGACCGGCCTCGGGCGAGGTGCCACCCGGACTGCCGGGCGCCCCCGAGCTCCCGCCGCATCCGGCTGCGACGAGCCCCGCCGCGAGCCAGGAGACCAATTGACGAGTGGGCATTGCTGTTCGCTCCAGGTCCATAAAGCCGCTGGGCCTGGTGCACCGGTCATGCCAGTAGCTCTCCGGGCGCGACGGGATCGAGCGCGAGGCCGCAATCGTGAGCCGGTACCCGCGACACAAAGTCGCGAGACGTCAGCGCCATGGCGATCCGTGTCAGGGCGCTGTCGATCGAAAGCGCGTTCTCGGGACTACAAAAGCCGATAACGGCGGCGCGACACCAGGTCGCACCGCCGTCTCCGGAACGTTCGAGTGATTAGTAGTCGATGCTCAGTAGTGGACGACTTCGCAGTTCGCCGCGGTGGCGGAGGCCGCCATGGTGGCCGCGTCGAAGAGCGGGCCGACTTTCGATCCGTCTTTGGCAGTCGTGGCCCCGACCGTGCCCGTGTACGCGGTCGTGAGCGTGACCAAGATCGCGGTGGTGACCGTGGCGCTGTAGTAGACGCCTGGCTGCGCGGCGAAGGTGATCAAGTCACCGGCCGTGATGACACCGGTCTGGTCGGACGCTGTCGCCACCGACGTAGAAGCTGCGGTGGTAAACGCCCCGGCGAGCACCGTCGCGTACACGGTCCTGGGATTCGACCCGCTAGCGATTCCGATGTTGACGCAGGTGTTGAAGGCGCCAGGTTCGGCCGTGTTAACGGCGTCGTTCCCGTGCAGCACGTTGGCCACCGAGGCCCCGGGTGTCGACTCGCCGACGAGCGTGTCGTTACCGGCCATCCCGACGAGGATGTCGGCGCCGGCGTTTCCTTCGATGTCGTTGTCGAGGGCGTTTCCGGTGAGCGTGTCAGCGCCTCCGCCTCCGAGGAGGTTCTCGACGTCGATATCGACCTTGTCAGCCTCGGTGCTACCAGTGTTATCGCCGCTCGCCGTCAGGCCATCCATCGTGACCGTCACGTGGGTGGCCACGGTCGCGATCTTGGTCGTGTCCGTGGCGGTCGTGGTAGCCGACCCCGTACCCGTGTAGCCGCCGCCGAGTGTAATCGAGCCGGCAGCTTTGGCCGAGATCGTATAGTTCACGCCCGGCTGCGCGGAGAACGTGATCGTATCGCCGTTGCTGACCGCCGCCGTGTTGTCCACCGCCGTCGTCACCGTCGCCGAGCCGTTCACAAGGGTGATCACCCCCGTGAGCAAGACCCCGTATCCACGCTGGCTGTAGTCCATGGTGTCGGTGCCGATACCGCCGTGGAACGTGTCGCTGCCCGTCTTGTTGGCGTCGACACCTTCGCGCACCGTATCGTCGCCCGCCCCGCCGCTGATCACGTTGGTTCCCGGGCCGGGGGTGAAGACGTTATCGAGCAGGTTGCCCGTGATGGTGGCCGAGGGCGCTGCCGCGGTCCCTCCGCTCTTGAGGTTGGCGACGTCCGCCCCGATGATGTCTTTCTCGGACCCCGCGGGGTCACCGCTCGCCGTCTTGCCGTCCATGACAGCAAGGAGGGCGCCGGTCCGCATGCTGTAGTCGACCGTGTCGACCCCGCCGCCGCCCACGAGGATGTCGGTCCCGTTGATGTACCCCTGGCCGCCCTGGCAGAACGTGTCGTTGCCGGGTCCGCCGTTCAGCGTGACGCTCCCTGCGATCCCGCCCATCATCTGGTCGGCGCCCGCGCTGCCGATGATGACGTCGGCGTCGAGGATGATGTCGCCCTCTGTGGCCCCCTGGGTCGGGTCACCCACCGACTTGGCACCCCCGCCGGAGGTGATGATCCCGAGGGGATCGATCGCCACCGAGACCGGACTCGCGGCCAGACGCAGCGAGTAGTCGACCGTGTCGGTGCCCGGGCCGCCGGAGAACGTCTCCGTGGGCGTCTGCGCCGCACCCTCGATCAGCGTGTCGTTGCCCGCGCCGCCGTAGATGCTGATCGCCGTCGGGAAGACGCCCGCGAACACCGCGTTGCCGCTCCCCGTGAACTTGTCGTCGCCGGCCCCGAGGAACACGCTGAGCGCCGGAGCGTTCGTGAACGTGATGTCCTTGGTCGGCTTCGCGTTGTTCAGCGAGATGCCTCCGGACCCTGCGGCGACGTTATCGGCCGCCGCGGTCCCCTTGACGATGAGCACGTTCGGTACGCTCGGAGCGAAGGCCACGGCCGTCCCCACGGTGGTCGCCGTCCCCAGGCCGAAGAGGCCGTTGACGTAGTTCAAGATCACGACGTCGCCATCCACAACGCCGGTGCAGGTCACGACGATGCTCTTGACGTTGGCCTTCGAGCCCGCTCCGACCGCCAGCGCCTTCGTCGTGGCCGTGTCGAACGCCTGGACGCCGTTGACCACGAGCGACGAATCCGAGGCCTGGAGGTAGATCTCCGCGGTCTCGTTGGTGAGCGCGATGGTGAAGACCCCGGTCGACGCGACGAACGTCGGAGCGACCGTGAGGGCCTTGCTGATGAATTCGCCGTTCACCGCTGCAGCGACCTTGTCGCCTGCCGACGGCGTCGACGCGCTCGAGCAACCCGAGCCGAACGCGATCGCGGCCGCGATGAGCGCGACCCTTCCGAGACCCGGATACCGATCACTACCGATAAGAATTCCGTTGCGCATTTGGCAAAACCCTTCCGTTTTGGAGCCGTGGCTCCTGGTCGTTTTTGTTCGTGGAAGGGCACGTCACGCCCATCGGAGTTTAATAGACGGAGTTTGATCGCCGAGTTCGGCGCGCTCCCCCAGGCTGCGCGCCGACTCGATCTCGGTCGTTCAACCTAAACGGAGAGCCCGGGCAGAACTTCAGGACTTTCTTCGAAATGTTGGAATAGGGCCGCGACGGCGTGAAGTGCCCCGTGCGCAGAACCGCGGTACGCCCGACGTGTCGCCCCTCTCGGGCCGCAACTTCGAGTCAGCACCGACCGATGGAGGGGGATGGATCGCCAAGGCGCAGAGACGCCAAGGAATGAGCCGGAACCGGAGCTCGATGCTCACGCCCGAGGACGGTTGACGCCGCGCTGGAGGTGCACCGCGTCCTTGGCCCCGGCTACGCTCTCACCCTCTACCCGCCCCCTCTGCTTTGGCGACTTGGCGCCTTGGCGATCCCTCTCCTCCAAGCGTGACTTCCCGCAGGAGGCCTACCGCTTCAGGTGGCCGGCAGCTCTCGGCGGATCTGCTCGACCACGTCGTCGAGGAAGCGGTGCACGGTCGCCTCCGCGACCCGATGCCCCAGCACCGCGTCGGCCGCGTTGCCCAGGACCCCGAGCGGCGGGTGGTACGTGCCCTCGAGCTCGAGCTGCGTCTCCGTCGACGTGAGCGGGAAGACCGACAGCTCGGCGTGCATCACCGGGAAGAGCCCGGGAGCGCGCGTGGCCTCCCACGAGAGGGTGAGCTTCGTCACGGGAGACATCCCGGGGACGCCCTCCTCGTCTCGGATTCCCTGCACCTTGATGCGAACCTCGACCGCGACGTCGATGCCCGCGACCCCGGCGCGAAGGCTCGCCTCGACGGCGTTCGCTCGCTCGGCCGCCGAGCGGGTGGCGCGCTGGAAGGCCTCGAGCGGCCGCTGGTGGAACAGCTCGCGCACGGCGTCGTAGGGGCGGTTGACGTACTGGTAGCACCGTACCTTTCGAGGTTCGCTCATGCCATCCCCCGAGCATGGACGGTGCCAGGTGCCCCGGCGGGCGCGCGAGCCAGAGGCGCCTCCCCTCCCCGGCGGCCCGACGTCGGCACGTCTTGCGCGCCGCTGCAAAGCTGGCGCAGCGCCTTCACCGCCTGCGCGCGGTCGACGCCTCGAAAGCCGTGGCGAGCCGGGCCTCGACTTCGCCCCGCGTGAGGCCGCGAAGCTCGATCACCTTGAGGCGCGCGGTGTCTCCCCTGACGAGAACGACGTCGCGTCGAGGTACGCCGAGCGCTTCCGCCAGCGTCTCGATGAGCGCGTCGTTGGCCTTGCCGTCGACCGGAGGCGCGGCGAGCTGCACCACGAGCGCTCCCCCCTTCGCCGCAATCACCCGGCTCGCACGCGCTCGAGGGCGCGCCTGCACCTCGAAGCGCACCGCGCCTTCTTTCGTCACGGTGAGTGCGACGGTTTCCATGCGCGGGCGACTACGGCTCTTCCAGCGATTGCGGGAGCACGTAGAGATCGTAGCGGCCGACGCGTCGCGCCGAGGCCACGCGGTCGAGCGCTTCGCGCAGCGCACGCGGTCCGCGCGCGTCGGTGAGCAAATAGGCAACGGGGCGCGCCTGCCGAACGAGGTCCGTCCAGACATGGCGGCGGTCCGCGCCGCCGCGAAACGGGGCGAAGGGTAAGCGCTCGTCCATGAAGAGGCCCAGCCGGTAGGCGTCCCAGTAGTCGGCCCAGACGCCGTGAACGCCCGCGTCGGTCAGCGCGGTCGCCGTTTCGCTCATCTCGGCTCGGCACGCTCGGCCCGCGGCGGCGCCGTCCGCGTGCATCGCGTCGTGCGAGACCGACAGGATCATGTTGGCCGCAGCGATGGTGGCTCCCGCGAAGCCAACGGCCGGACGCGTCGCCGCCGCAATGCTGGCCAGGATGGCGAGCGCCGGCCAGGCGGGCGCCAGGTACCGGATCGATTGGGTATCGACGGCTCCGAGCACGAAGATCCCCGCGGTCGCGATCGGAACGAGGAGCAGATCCGCGATCTCCTTCCTTCGCCACTGCCTCGTCAGCCACACGACCGCACCGAGCGCCAGGGAGATCGTCGCGAGTGATAGGACCACCCAGAGCACACTGGCCGCCGGCGGGACGAAATCGCTTTGCCTGGAGGCGGCCCAGTCCGCGCCGAACATCATGGGCAGTCCGTCGAGGCCCAGGAGCCTGAGGTTCCGTGGCCACTCCCACGGATCCGCGACCCCTGGTTTGGGCCCCGTGGTGAGCACGAACCACACGCGCTCGAACACGACCCACGGCGCCGCGGCGGCGACCAGGCGACCGAGCGCCCGGGCCCGGTAGGCCGCAAGGGCGATCGGCAGCGCCCAGGCGACCATCAGGTGATCGCCATACAGGGCGGCGCCCGCGAGCAGGCCGGAGATGACGACCCGGCGCGTCGTGGGCTTTTCCTGGATGGTATCGAGAGCCAGGAGGGCGAGCGTCGTCGCGGCGAGGCGGCCGCCGTAGATCGTGGTCTGCGCGAAGGCCGTCGAGGCGCTGGCCGTCGTGACGAGAAGGGCGGCGACGAATACCTGACCTTGCGCGCGCGCCGCGATCCGCGCGACGCACACGGCCTGGACCGCGGTCAACGAGAGGGCCGCCAGGCACGAGAGGAGCAGGTCGTGCCCGCCGAACCACGAAAATGGAACGAAGGCCCACGCCTCGAGCGCGCCCATGTAGCGCATTCCCCAGACGAAGACCGTGATCTCGCCGTGCGCGAAGTGGCGTCCCATGAGGACCGTCACCGCGGCGTCCGAGTCGAGGCAGTCGGACGCAAGCACGTACGGCAGGTGCGTGGCGAGAGCGCCTGCGCCGACGAGGACGATCGCCGCGATCAACCGAAGCAGGGCGCGGGAGCGTCGATCAGAAATGGGCATCGGGCCTCGCTGGGCGGTACCCTATCCGAAATCGTCGAATGACGAAAAAGGAGGCCGGGGAACCGCCACATCGAGGCGCCGACTCGCGCACGACGGCCCGGCACTCGCCGGAGCACGTGCGTCAGCGCGGATACCCCGGATAGCCCTGTGCCTGCGGAGCGTAGCCCTGGGGAGCGTACCCTTGCGGCATCTGCGGGGTCGACACGAACTGCAAAACCGTGGGGTGCACGCCGCGCAGCCAGGAGTGCGTCTTGTCGATCTTGGTCGGCATCACGATCATCCGACTGCGCACGATGAGAGTGCCGATGAGGCCCACCAAGAACGACAGCAACCCGACGATGAAGAGCCCCGCGCCGGCGTCGCTGCTCTCTCCGGTCAAGGCCAGACCGAGCACGCAGAGCAGCACGCCCGGGAGGCACGACAGCCCCGCGATGAGGTTCCACTTCTTCCACGAGGCGCGGTGTTGCTCGCAGAGCGGGACCTGGAAGTTCGATTTCTTGCTGAAGATGAGGAGGCCGAGCCACCCCATGAACATCGCCCACGGCGGCGTGTACCGGTAATTCTGCGGCCGCCAGTGCGTGGGCTGCCCGCCGCACTTCATGCACATCGCCGGCAGCGGCGAGCCGTTGGCCGCAACGAGCAGCTTGCCCTCGACACGAGCCGAAGGCGGCCCGTAAGCGCCTGGCCCGTATCCAGCGTTCGCAACGGGCGCCTGCGGGGGAGCGTAGGGATTGTGCCCCGGGTACTGGTTCATACGGCCAGAATACCCACGACTCCATCCCGCCGAAAAGCCTCAACGGGCGTCTCTCCGCCGCGGCGCGCTGCACCCTCGAGGAGAGACGAGATGGGCCGCAGAGGGCGCAGAGGAATGAGGGGTTGGAGCCAAGCCACGGGCTCGCAAATTCGCGGCGAGCCTGCCGGCGTCTCGAAGCGCCTCCTTCGAGCGTCCAAACCCCCAATCTCTGCTCTGCGCCTCGGCGGCCAATCTCCCTCTCGCTCGCCCTCTAGCGAGAGCGAGATCGCGTCAGGGCAGGAGGTCGGGAACGGGGGGCAGAGGAACGGGGCCGTTCGGGACAGGCTCGTTGGCAGCGGAGGCGGGGCCGGTCGGGCCGCCGACCCGGCCCGGGCCGAGGGTCGTGTTCGGAACGTAAAGAACGACGGTCTCCCCCGCCTTCAGGGCAACCTTGCGACCCTTCCGGTTGACGCGCTCCATCGTTGTGGGCGTGATGTCGTAGCGGCGGCCGATCGTGGCGAGGGTGTCTCCCTCCTTCGCAACGACCGTCGCTCGCCTCATGCTCTTGTCGTGCTCGAGGTTCGCGAAGAACTCTTCCGAGCCCACGGCGAGGACGCGCACGTCGCTATCGGGCACGACCACGACCCGCGAGAGATCCGCGTCTTGCGCGACGAACGCCTGCAGCGTCATTCCCTCTTGCAGCCGAGCGCCGGCGTCGATGTCGTTCCAGAGGGCGAGCTGGTCAGGCGACACGTGGAGCGCGCTCCCGATCTGGTTGAGCGAGTCGCCGACGAGCACCCGATAGAAGACGCGCTTTCGGTCGGGATACGCGAAGACGTCCGGCGGGACGACGACCGGAGGCTTCGGGCCGGTCGCCATCGGGACCTCGGTGGCCACGCCTTCGACGTGAGGCACGAGGAGCGACGTGCCGCCCCGCACGGCCTCGCCCGGCGCGATGGCGTTGAGCTCCACGAGCTTCTGCGTCGTGGTCTTGCGAGCGAGCGCGATCTGCTCGAGCGTCTCGCCGAAACGCACGACGTAGCGGTCGAGCGCCGGCTGGTCGCGGCGCATGCGAAGCAGCGCCTGCGACGCGAGGGCGCCCTTGCCCTGCGGGACGCTGACGGCCACCGCGCTCGCGGCATCCGCGTCGCCCGCGGGGCCGGCAGGGGGTGTGCGCGCCGAACGGAGCTCGGGGTTGAGGGCCTCGATGTCCTTGGTGGTGCACGACACGGCCTGCGCCACGAGCGCCAGTGACGTCCCGGGGGGCACGTTGACCTCGTCGGTCTCGATCGGAGGGTCGACCACCACGTCCCCGAACCCGAACGCGGCGAGGTTGTGCGCGACCACCGCGGCGGCGAAGACCTTGGGCACGTAAAGGCTCGTCTCCCAGGGCAGCGCCCCCTCGGTGCGTTCGAGCGCCCAGAAGTCGTTCGTGTTGTAGCGCTTCACGATCGAGACCAGGCCGCCGTAGCCCATGTTGAAGCCGCCGAGCGCGAGTTCCCAGCTCCCGAAGCGGCGGTGGAGATCCCCGAGCAGGTCGGCCGCGGCGTCGGTGGCGAGCGTCGCGTTGAGGCGCTGATCGAGCCATCGATCGATCGCCAGACCGTAGATCTTCGCCGTCTCGGGCATCAGCTGCCAGAGGCCCTGGGCGCCCACGAGGGAGTGGGCGGTCTGATCGAAGCCGCTCTCGATCATCGACACCCAGATCAGGTCTTCGGGCAGCCCCTTCCGGTGCAGGGAGCGGCGCATCATGTCCCGCCAGCGGCCCGAGTGCCGATACAGGTTGGCGAACGTGGCGTGGCCGCGCGGGTCGTCGCGAAAGTACTGAAGATAGCGGACGACGCGCTCGTCCCAGCGGACGGGCAAGTCCGGCATCTCGAGGCGCTCGAGCCAGGTCAGATCCTGCGCGCTCTCGGGAGAAGACACCGGCATCGGACGGGAAGGAGGCACCCCGGAAGCCTCGACCACCGGGCGGCGATCGCCCGGCAGAACCAGGTTCGACGGCCAGGCGGCGCCCGGAGCGGGCGAGGCCGGTGGGAAGAGCTCGTGCTCGGCGTCGCGGAGCGCCTTGAGCTCGGGGCTCTCGGCCCCCATCCACGCGTCGTCGGCCGTGGGTCCGCCGGCGATCCAGCGACGCGACGCGGCGTCCACGGGACGGGCCGGCTTCGCGCTGCTCTTCGAGGCCGGTTTTGCCGACGCACTGGCCGCGGTCGCGTTCGCCCCGCTTGCCGCGGCAACGTGGGAAGCCAGCGGGGCCTGCAGGCTCGAGGCCGACTTGGCCTGGGCACCCTCGGCGGCCCGCGGCTCGGCCGCGTGTGCGCCGGCCGTCGCGAGCAGCCCAACGCAGGCCAGACTCCGTGCGAGGAGGGCCGTTTGCCCTATTTGCCCCGTCCGCGCCACGCGTCGCGGGAACATCACGCGCCTCGCCATCGGCGGAACGCTCGCATGCGGGCGCGTGTGGGGTCAAATTCCGGGGGCGTGGATCCCGCCGAGGCACTTGCGAAAAGGCGGCCGATCGGGTGGGCTCTTGGGACGCTCGCGGTAACCGCGTGAGCACGCCCGACAATGAAGGCCTGCCCCCAGTGCCATATCCGGTACGCGACGGATGCCCTCCATTGCTTTCTGGACGGCGCCGAGCTCGCGGCCATTCTCGATCCGCTCATCGGCAAGACCATCGCCGGCTGCTACGTCATCGAAGACCTGCTCGGCGAAGGCGGGATGTCGACCGTCTACCGCGCGCGGCACAAGCTCGTCGACCGGCCCTGCGCCGTCAAGGTGATGAACCCCGTGCTCGCGACCGACGCCAAGGTGCGCGAGCGCTTCCGGCGCGAAGCCCGGAGCACGCAGTCCATCGCCCACCCCAACGTGATCGAGATCTTCGATCAGGGGAAGATGGAAGACGGCATCCCGTACATCGTCATGGAGCTCCTCGCCGGGACGACGCTCTCCGCCCTGGTCGAGGCGGGAGCGATGGCTCCCTCGCGCGCGCTGCCGATCATGATCCAGATCGCGCGCGGCATCGCGAGGGCGCACGACCTCGGCGTCGTGCATCGCGACCTCAAGCCCGACAACATCTTCATCGTGACCCGCGACGACGGGCGCGATCTCGTCAAGATCCTCGATTTCGGCATCGCCCGCTCCCGCGCGGACACCCGGCTCACCAACGCCGGTGAGCTCTTCGGGACGCCGCAGTACATGGCGCCCGAGCGCATCACGAGCGGCGAGGCGGGCCCGAGCGTCGACCTCTATGCGCTCGGGATCATCTTCTTCGAGATGGCGACCGGACAGCTTCCGTTCAACGCCAACGACCCCGCGACCTTTCTCATCCGTCACATGAAGGACCCCGCGCCGGCACCGCGGACCTTCGACCCGCGGGTGCCCGAGCGGCTCGACGCGCTCGTCCTGCAGCTCCTCGAGAAGGACCCCCGGGCGCGTCCGGTCGACGCGCACCGCGTCGAGCACGACCTCGTCGAGATGACGCGCGCGCTGAGGATCCCGATCCCCCCCGAGCCCGAGGCCGACCCGTCGAGCTCGCGGCCGCCAGCGAAGACGCTCCCCGCGCCCGCGATCGACCAGTGGGCGCAACGGATCGAGCTCTTCGAGCAGATGGCGTCGCGCGCGTACGGTCCCAACGTGCCCGGCGCCCAGGCCCGGACGCTCTCCGAACTCAAGCGCCTCGTGCTCGAGATCAACGAGGTCCGCACGGCCAGCGCCAAGGAGCAACGCGCGCTCGAAGGCATCGACGCCTACGGCCGCGACGCCCGCCAGCGCCTGGGCTTCGCAGTCGACGCGCTCGGCCTCGACGCCTCGAAGGCTCGAGACGAGCTCCGCGCCGCCGGCGCCGAGCTCGAAGAGCCGGCCGAGGCCACGCGTCGGGCGGCCAAGGCGTACGCCGACACGCAACGCGAGCTCATCGCGTGGGAGGGCCGGTCCGGGCAGGTCGAGCCCTACAAGCAGCTGGCGGAGGCGCACCGCACGTCGGCGGACGCGGTCGACGCGTGGCTCATCGAGCGAAAGCGCGAGCGCGACGCGCAGACGGCGCTCGAGAGCAAGGAGCGCGGCGTCAGCGACCTCGAGTACCAGATCGCCGAGCTCCGGTCGGCGCTCGCGAAGCACGAGGCGGGCATCGACCGCGATCGCGACGCCGCGCAGAAGCGGGCCGTCGAGCTCAGCGCGCGCCTCGAGGGGATCGAGCAGCGCCTCCTCCAGCTGGCTGCGGCTTTTTGCGCGCCCCTACGAATGCGGCCAGAGCTCGGGCCCCTCTTTCAGCGCCTCGAGGCGTCACAAGCATCTCCCTGAGCTCGGCGCCCGCGTACACTCGCCCCGCATGCGAGCCCAGAGCGTCTCCGTCTTCGCCTCCTTCAGCGGTGGTTGCCTCGTGTCGGCTCTCGCCCTCGCCCTCGCCGGCGCGAGCGTCGGGTGCGGCAGCGATGCCCCCGCGGCCTTTCCCCAGCACCTCGACATCCCGGTGGCCCCCACGGCGTCGCCTTCGCAAGCGAGGGCGGGACCCGAGCCCAGGCCGCCGGCCCCGCCCGCGCCCGCTGCCCCGAAAGACGACCCGTCGCATCCGCCGGTCGAGGCCCTGACCGTGAGCCCCGCGGCCGCAGCGATCGTGGCGGCCGCGGATCGCGCAGACGACGACCGGGCGCTCGACGCCGGCCGCCATCCGGGCGAACTCCTCACGTTCCTCGATCTTTCGCCGGGAATGCACGTGGCCGAAGTCGTCGCCGGAACGGGCTACACCACCGAGCTCCTGGCCCGCGCGGTCGGCGCCAAGGGAAAGGTCTGGGCCGAGAACCCGCCGGACTTCTTGAAGTTCGTGGGCGCTCCTTACAAGGAGCGACTCGCCAAGCCCGTGATGAAGAGCGTGGTGCGGGCCGACCGTGAAATCGCCTCGCCTTTCCCCGCCGACGTAAAGAACCTCGACGCCGTGGTCAGCGTCCTCGTCTACCACGACACGGTGTGGCTCGGGATCGACCGCGACAAGATGAACAAGGCCGTGTTCGACGCACTGAAAAAAGGGGGCGAGTACGTCGTCGTCGATCACAGCGCCGCCGAAGGCCATGGGCTCGACGACGTCAAGACGTTCCACCGGATCGAGGAGGCCACGGTCACGCGCGAAGTGCTCCAGGCAGGTTTCGAGCGCGCGACGGGCGCGAATTTTCTGCGCAACCCCGAGGACGCGCGCGACTGGAACGACTCGCCGAAGGTCGCCGCCGAGAGGCGCGGCACGAGCGACCGCTTCGTTCTGAAATTCGTGAAGCCGTAGCCGCGCGCCCACCCCGTTCGCGCGAGGTCTTGCTATGTTGCCGCGAAGATGCAGCCCCGGGCGCTGAACTTCGACCAGAACCAAGTGCTCGTCATGGTGCTCGCCGGGGGCGAGGGCCGCCGCCTCTTCCCGCTGACGCTCGACCGGGCGAAGCCGGCGGTGCCGTTCGGCGGGCGATACCGCATCATCGACATCGTCCTCTCGAACTTCGTCAACTCGGGCCTGACGCGCATCAAGGTGCTGACGCAGTACAAGAGCGCTTCGCTCGAGGAGCACATCGCCCGAAACTGGCGGCTCGCGCCCATTCTCGACCAGTACATCGAGGCCATTCCCGCCCAGCAGCGCACGGGCAAGACCTGGTACCGTGGCTCGGCCGACGCGGTCTGGCAGTGCCAGCACGTGATCGACGACGAGCAACCCGAGCTCGTGTGCATCTTCGGCGGCGACCACGTCTACAAGATGGACGTCCGGCAGATGGTCCTTTTTCACCAGGAGGTGAAGGCCGACGCGACCGTCGCCGCCATTCCGGTGCCGCTGCGCGAGGCGCGCGACTTCGGCGTCCTCGAAGTGGGCGAGGGCGGCCGAATCGTCGCCTTCCACGAGAAGGCGGAGAACCCGCCGACCATGCCCGGCAACCAGGACATGTGCCTCGCGTCGATGGGAAACTACATCTTCGGGCCGAAGGTCCTCCTCGACGAGCTCCGCGAAGACGAGAACCTCCCCGAGAGCCGGCACGACTTCGGGCACGACATCTTGCCCCGCCTCGTCCGCAACGGCGCAGCCGTGTACGCCTACGACTTCGCGACCAACAAGGTGCCGGGCGAAGAAGAGCCTCACAACGGCTATTGGCGCGACATCGGGACGATCGACGCCTACTGGGAGGCGCAGATGGACCTCATCGAGATCCATCCGCAGTTCAACCTCTACAACTTCAAGTGGCCCATCCGCACGAGCGGCACCCACGACCCCCCGGCCAAGTTCGTGTTTCGCGACGAGGCTCAGGCGCGCGTCGGCATCGCGACCGACTCGATGGTCAGCCACGGGTGCATCATCTCCGGCGGCCGCATCCACCGGAGCGTCCTGGGCGTCGGCTGCCGCGTGAACTCGTTCAGCGAAGTCGAAGACAGCGTTCTCTTCGAGGGGGTGCAGGTCGGCCGCCACGCCAAGGTCCGCCGCGCCATCATCGACAAAGACGTCGAGATCCCCGCCGGTACCATCATCGGCTTCGACCGCGAAGCCGACCGCCAGCGCTTCTTCGTCACCGACGCCGGCACCGTGGTCATCCCCAAGCGCGCCAAGCTCAGTCCGTAGTCGCGGCGGTCCCTCCTGGCCAAACCGCTCATTCCTTTGCGCTCTCTGCGCCTCCGAGGCCAATCTCCTCTCTCTCGTCCGTACCGCATCAGGCCCACCGCCACCCACGCCACGCACGAACTCGGCTTGCTCGTTTTGCGGCGATTCTTCCACGTTTTCACAGCGAAGCCACGCGATTGGGGTAGACCCCACGGATGGGCAGACGGAGGCGCACGTTGATTGTCGGTGACGTGCACGGTTGCCGCGAAGAGGTCGAGGCCCTCCTCGCGGCGGTCGCGTTCGTTTCGAACGTCGACCGGCTCGTCTTCGTGGGCGACGTGGTCGTTCGCGGCCCCGACCCCCGCGGCACGCTCGCGCTCGCCCGCCGCCTCGAAGCGACGATCGTGCGCGGCAACCACGAACAGAAGCTCCTTGCCGGCCGGGCGGGCACGACGCGCCTCGGCCCCGATCACCAGCGCGTGGCCGACGTGCTCTCTCAAGACGAGTGGCGAACGCTGGAGACGACCCCGCTCTGGCTGCCCCTCCCGCACCACGGCGCGATCGTGGTGCACGCCGGCATCATCCCCGGGCTCGACGTGGGGAGCATGCCGCCCGAGGCCCTCCTGCGAATGCGCACCATCGACCGCCATGGAAAATGGAGCGACGATCGCGAGACCGGCACGCTGTGGGGCACCCTCTATGCGGGGCCGCCGCACGTTGTCTTCGGCCACAACGCGCGCGACGAGGCGCAGCTTCACCCGTGGGCGACCGGCATCGACACCGGCTGCGTCTACGGGCGCCGCCTCACGGGCATGCTGCTCGACGAGGGCGAGGCCGTGCCGCGCGGCGAAGCGGCCCGCGCGAAGCTGGTCAGCGTGCCGGCGAAGCGCGCCTGAGGCGAACGCGCGATGCCTTCGCGCGCTCAGAAGACCCAGCCAAGCTCGACATCGAGCAGCGGTCGGAGTCCGCCGAGGTCGACCCGGACGGCCGCGCCGGAGACGGTCTCTCGCGCATAGCTCACGCCGCCGCCGACCCGGAGCGTGGCGCCCGCGAGCGCCGTCCACTCGTAGCCCGTACGCACGGAGCCGCCGAAGCCCGTCGCCGAGAGCCCGGAGGCGGCCTCGTGCGCCCACTCCGCGGTCGGGTGCAAGTACCACCCGCGAAACACGAGCCCTTGCGTGAAGAGGGCTGCGCCCACGGAGACGGCGTAGCCCGTGATCCCGAAGACCCGCGTATCGCCTTCGACGGTCACTACGACTCGCTCGCTGATTGCGGCGTCGACTTCGCCGCCGACCCAGCCGATGGCCGCGGGGAGCGGATTGAAGAGGATCCCGACCCTGCGAGGCCCGCCGTCATCGGTGGCGCTGACGTGGTCGGTCTCGACGTCGGCACCCGTCTCGACCGCTCCGGCGCGCCCCGGCGTCAGCAGCGTCGCGATGCCGGCGGCGATCGAGACGAATGCGAGTGCGGTTCTCATGACCTCCCTGTCGGTCGCTCGCGGTCGTGAGTTGCTTCGTTTCCTTCTTCTCGTACTCTCCGTCCCGCGTTGCCCGATCCCGCTTCCCCCTTCGAGCCGACACCCGGGTTCGCCGCCGAGCCTCGTTACCCCTACGTCGCGGTCGACATCGACCCCGCAGACGCCGACGAGGCCGGGGCGCGCCTCTTCGAGCTCGGCGCGCAAGGCCTCGAAGAGCGCGACGCGACCACGCTGGTTCGAGGGGCCGGCGGCGGCGACGGAACGGCCTCGGGAAGCGTGACGCTCGTGGCCAGCTTCGAGAGCCAGGAGGCCGCCCGCGACGCCCTGGCCGAGCTACCCGGCGCGTGGTCGCCGCGGCTCCACGAGGTCGTCGGCGACGCCTGGCGCGACGAGTGGAAGAAGCACTTCGAGCCCTTTCGCCTCTGCGATGCGATCGTCGTCCGCCCGCCATGGCGCGACCACGCTCCGCAGACCGGAGAGCGCGTGATCGAGCTCGAGCCGGGCCGCGCGTTCGGCACGGGCCTCCACGAGACCACGCGGCTCGTCGCCGAGGCGCTCGCCGCGAGTTCGGGCACGCTGGCGGGGGCGCGCGTCCTCGATGTCGGGTGCGGCAGCGGGGTCCTCGCGCTGGTCGCCCTGACCCTCGGCGCCGCGAGCGTTCGTGCCGTCGACGTGGATCCCGACGCCGTGGCCGTGACCCGCGAGAACGCGGCCCGCAACGGGCTCGCTTCGCGACTCGACGCGGACGAGACGCCGGTGGGCGCCCTTCGGGACGCGTATTCGATGGTGCTCGCGAACATCGAGTCGAAGACGCTGGTCGACCTCGCGCCGGACCTCATCGCGCGGCTCGAGCCCGGGGCGCTGCTCGTGCTCAGCGGAATCCTGGCGCCGGCGGTCGCGCCCGCGCAGCTCGCCGATGTGCAGCGCGCGTACTCGGCGCTCGGACCCGGCGACGTGCGAACGCTGGGCGAATGGGTCGCCGTCTCGTTTCGCAGGCCACTCGCGTGACGGGCCCCCACGGTGACGCGCGCGCCTGTCGCTGACCTCGCGCCGGGCAACCACGGCCTCGAGGGCCCCGTCGCACACTACCTGGCGCGCGTGCTCCGGCTCCGCGCGGGCAGCGCTTTCGTGGCGTTCGACCCGGCGCGAGGCCTCGAAGCCGACGCGCACGTCGTGAGCGTCGAGGGCGACGTCGTCACCGTGCAGATCGGTCCGCTGCGGGCCGGCAAGACGCCCTCGGAGCGGCCGCTCACCTGGATCCAGGGCTTCGCGAAGGCCGACAAATGTGACGCGGTCGTTCGCGACGCGACCGAGCTCGGCGCCACGCGCATCGTGGTCGCCGCCACGAAGCGAAGCGTCGTGAAGCTCGACGAGGCCCGCGGCGCAGCCCGCGCGAACCGCTGGTCGCGCATCGCGCGAGAGGCCGCCCGCCAGTGCGGCCGGAGCGAAGCCCCGAGGGTCGATCCGCCGACCACGTGGCACGAAGCCCTCGCCCAGATCGACGCCGCCACGGCGCGCTTCTGTCTGGACGAGAACGCCCACCTGCCGCTCGCCCCGCACCTCTTCGAGGCCCTCGCCCGTTCCGCACCCCTGGCCTTCGCCTGCGGGCCCGAGGGCGGCCTCGACGAAGCCGAAGTGGCGGCGGCCCGGTCGGCCGGCTGGACCGTCGCCTCGCTAGGTCCCCTCACCCTCCGCACCGAGACCGTGGCCGCCGCCGTCCTCGGCGCCGTGCGCATCTGGTCACCCTGAACGGCAGGTGCCGGGAGGTACGCGCGCCGAGCGCACGCCTCTTGACGGCGTGCCGGAAACCGGCGACGTCGCAAACGGCATGCGCGTCGGCCACGGTCCTGGATTCGCGCGAGTGGTCTTCGCGGTGGCGGGGCTCCTCCTATCGACGTCGCGGGCTGCGGTCGCTGACCCGACGAAGGAGCAATGCATTCAGGCCAACGCCGGGGGCCAGGACCTTCGCCGTGAGAGCAAGCTCGCGGCGGCGCGGGGGCAGTTCCTCGCCTGCGCCAGCGCGTCGTGCCCCGCCCTCGTGCGCGATGACTGCGCGAAGCGCCTCGACGACGTCGAACGCGCGCAGCCGACCATCGTCTTCGATGCGAAGGACGGCGCCGGGCGCGACGTGAGCATGGTGACCGTGACGGTCGACGGCCACCCCCTCGTCGACAGGCTCGACGGCACGTCGCTTCGCGTCGACCCGGGCGAGCACGCGTTCGTGTTCACCGTCGCCGGGCAGCCCCCGCAGACGCAGACCTTCGTCCTCAAGGAGGGCGACAAGGATCGCCGCGAAAAAATCACCGTCGGCCCGGCCGCTTCGACCGGCGCGCCGCCGGTCGCGTCGTCTCCCGCGTCGCCGGAGGAGGCGCGCCCCGCGCACGGAGGCCTGGGCACCGAGCGGACGGTCGCCGTCGTGCTCGCGGGGGCGGGCCTGGCGGGCATCGCCGTCGGCAGCGTCTTCGGCGCGTTGACGCTGTCCGAGGTCGACAAGCAAAAGTCCGATTGCGCCAGCCCCACGCAATGCGCTAGCCGCTCGGCCGCCGCCTCCGCGCACTCGGCGGCGATGACCGACCGCACGGTGTCGACGGTCGCGTTCCTCGCGGGCGGCGCGCTGCTCGCCGGCGGCGTGGTGCTCTTTCTCGTGGCGCCGCGCGCGACCGAGCAGGCCCGCGATCGCGGCCCGAGCGTCGCGCTCGTTCCCAGCGCAGGGCCGACCGGGTACGGCGCCCTGTTGCAGGGGGCCTTCTGACGATGGCGCGCTCGACCACGGATCGCGTCGTTGCAGCCGTCGCCCTCGGCCTGCTTCACGGGCCGATCGCGCTCATCGAAAGCGGCTGCTCGATACCGGACTTGCCGCTCGTCGCCGACGCGAGCGCGCTGGGCAGCGGTCCCGATGCGACGAGCGTCGAGGCGGGTGGAGACGACGCGGGGAGCGCGGTCGCAGACGCCGGAACTGACGGCAGCGACGCCAGCGACGGCAGCTTCCTGATCGCGGCCGCCTGCACTCCGGGCTCGAGCCTGTGCACCGACGCCTCGGCCTACGCGGTCTGCGTCGACGCGGGCACCGCATACGCGGCGACCGTGTGCCCCGTGGACTGCTCGAACGTCGGCGCGCCGCACTGCCGCGCCCTCTACCCGTCGGCACCGGTCGCCGCGGCCGACCTCACCGCCGGCGGTCCCGCGCCAACCACCATCGCCGCCGGGGTCACGATCTTCAACACGAACGACGGGAGCATCAGCGGCGCCCTCACGCGACCCTCGAACTCGGTCGCCGGTCACCTCGAGGTCATCGCGGGGGTCGCGTTTCATCAGGACGGCGAGACCGGCATCTGGTCGTTCGGCGACCTGACCATCGCGGCCGGGGCCACGGTGAAGGTCATCGGCGTCGATGCGGCGGCCCTCGTCTCGAGCGGCACGCTGACGGTGAGAGGCGTCATCGATGCGCGCCCTATGGACGGCACCGGCACGCTCTGCCCGCAGACCGCCGTGGCGGGGCCGGGCGGCTTCCCCGGAGGCGACGGCACCTGCAACTGCGGGCCGGGCGGCAACTTCGGCCTTCCCGGGGCTGGCCCCGGCGGCGGCGGGGCCGGCAGCGTCAACCCGC
>OBLW0100000075.1_pt1 | contig 71377 bp, 59 predicted proteins | sample 1520161 | NCBI WGS metagenome assembly OBLW01 (sample SAMEA3539309, study PRJEB22396) | soil metagenome | biome: tundra; feature: field; material: soil | place: USA | collected 2010-05 | depth 0.15 m
AGTGACTGGAGTTCAGACGTGTGCTCTTTCCGATCTGATGCGGTCCCAGGTGAGGCGCGGGCGGAGTTCGGCGAATTCGTCGGAGGGGTAGCGACCGCTGAGGAGGTCGAGGACACCTTCGAAGCTGGAGCGGGAAAGGCCGCCGAAGGGGGCGGCGCGGCGGACGAGGTGATACAGAAAGTCGACCGAAACTTCCGGCTTCGGGTCGGTTGGCACCTGGTCTCCCACCCTTTCGCCAGAAAGAAGGCGAAAGGATGGGGCGCGGGACTTTTTCGCACGGGTTGGTACGGCTGCGTTCGGCGGGTGGGCGCAGATGGCGACCAGTTGCTGGCAGAGCACGTCGAGGGGATTACGCGGAAAGCGGGTCGACTCGATGTGGCCTTCGTGCATTGCGCGGGTGACGGCGGCGCAGGCAACCAGGTCTGCGCGGTACTTGGGAAAGAGAATCCCCTCGCTTACGGCGTCGACCGAGTGGCCGGCGCGGCCTATGCGTTGCATGCCGCTGGCGACCGAGGGCGGCGCTTCGATCTGAATGACGAGATCGACCACTCCCATGTCGATGCCGAGTTCCAGTGTCGAAGTGGCACAGAGGGCTTTGATCTGGCCGGCCTTGAGCTGCTCTTCGATGACCGACCGTTGTGCGGCGGCGAGGGAACCGTGGTGAGCGCGGGCGATGGGTTCACCTGCCAGATCGTTGAGCGCCCCCGCGAGCCGCTCGGCAACTTGGCGGCTGTTCACGAAGAGGATTGTGGAATTCCTGTCCCGAATCAACTCGAGAAGTCGAGGGTGGATGGCGTTCCAAATGGAGACGCGCCGGGGCATCTGCGAAGCTGGCCCGCTGGGCAGCTCCTCAATGGAGTTGAGATGTGCCATATCTTCAACCGGAACTTCAATGCGCAGCTTTAACTTCTTGAGAGCGCCGGCATTGACGATGGTGACAGGACGATAGCGGAGGGCCTTCGAATCGGGTAAATCGAGTCCAGGTTCTTCGAGTGGGGAGAGCTCACTCAACACTTGAGATTTGTTCGTGTAACTAATTGATGTTGCTGATTCGATCGGCATTGTGGAATTTGTGGTCGCCGCTTTTTCCACAGAGATTTCCACACCACCCAAAAAGCGGGCTACCTCCTCGAGCGGACGCTGTGTAGCGGACAGTCCAATGCGCTGGAGTGGCTTTTTTACCAACGCTTCGAGGCGCTCGAGCGAAAGAGCGAGGTGGGCGCCGCGCTTGGTAGGAACGAGGGCGTGGATCTCGTCGATGATGACGGTGTCGATGGTGCGGAGGGCATCGGCAGCGCCCGACGTCAGCATCAGGTAGAGCGATTCGGGTGTAGTGATGAGGATGTCGGCCGGATGGCGGCGGAAACGCGCGCGCTCACGCTGGGGGGTATCACCGGTGCGGACGCTGATGAGGGGCTCGTGAAACGGGACGCCGCGGCGGCGGGCCATGTTGGCTATGCCGGCAAGCGGCGAGCGGAGGTTGCGCTCCACATCGACGGCGAGAGCTTTGAGGGGCGACACGTAAACGATCTTGCAGCCTCGTTTAGCTCCTTCGGGGCACGGGTGGAGCATCAGGCGGTCGAGGCACCATAGGAAGGCAGTGAGGGTTTTGCCTGTTCCGGTTGGAGCAAGGATGAGGGCGCTCTCGCCACGCGCGATGATGGGCCAGCCCAGGCGCTGCGGGGCGGTGGGCGCGTCAAAAACCGCGCGGAACCACTCGGTCGTTACGGGGTGGAAGCAGGCGAATGAATCGTCTCCCTGCTCACCCAGAGTCGACGCAGAGGACGTTTCGGGCTGATTTGGGTCGGGGTCGGGATGGCGGCGTGGGGACATGCCTCCTGTGAGCATAGCGCGCTAGGCGGCGAAGAGGAAGCGAAGAAGCCCGGAGATGAAGGATCAGAGAAATTGGAATGCCTCCCGTCGCTCGCGCGGGTCAATTCGAGCTCTTTTTCGCCGACCGGACAATAAAGCGTATTCACCTGGCATAGACGGTGCATCCTTCACACATTCACTTTAATCACAAGGGCATAGATTCCGGAAAGCAGCACGGCACGCTGCTGGCACCCGACTGCCGGAGTAAGAATGCGCGAGCACCTCGCTACACTTTTGGACGATTTTCGCCGCTATGATCGCGGGATCGCCGTAGTCCGCATGGAGGGGATTCGGCGGCGTGTGGCGACCTACGGTGAGATTGCGCGACTGGCGGGGCGATTTGCAGCGCTGCTCGAACAACGCAGCATTGGGTCGGGGGACCGCGTGGTGTTGTGGGCGGAGAACAGCGCCGAGTGGGTCGCGGCTTTTTATGGGATCATGCTCCGCGGAGCGATTGCCGTACCGCTGGACGCATATGGCAGCAACGAGTTCGCAAAGCGCGTCGCAGCCGATGTCACGCCGAAACTGGTGGTGGGCGATGCCGGACTGGTCAGAAAGCTCTGTAACTGGCCCAAGCTGGCATTCGAGAATTGGCTCGCCTCTCTACCTGGACACGAAGCGGGCCCGGTCGCGGCGCTGAATCATGCGACACCGCTGCAGATTCTCTTTACTTCGGGAACGACCGGCGAGCCCAAGGGCATTGTGCATACGCATGGCAATGTGCTGGCCAGCGTAGATCCGATCGAGCGGGGTGCACAGCCTTATATGCGCTACGAGCGGCTGGTACATCCTTTGCGCTTTTTGCACACGTTGCCGTTGAGCCACGTCTTTGGACAGACGATGGGGCTTTGGGTCCCGGCGATCTTCGCGGCCGAAGTGCATTTCGAAAACCGTCTAGTGGCACCGCGGCTGGCAGAGACAATCAAACGCGAGCGCATCAGTGTACTGGCAGCGGTACCACGGGTGATGGCGCTGCTCAAGTCGCACCTGGAGATCACGCATCGCGGACTGGCGGAGCGTGTGGCATCAGCCAAGGGCATGAAGCCGTGGAAGCGCTGGTGGGTGTTTCTCGACGTACATCGGGCATTGGGATTGAAGTTCTGGGCGTTGATTTCCGGCGGAGGTGCGCTGCCAGGACCGCTCGAACAGTTCTGGAACACCCTCGGCCTTGTTGTCGTGCAGGGCTACGGCATGACGGAAACCACGGCGATGATCACGCTGAATCACCCCTTCCACGTGGCAGCCGGGACGATCGGCAAACCTTTGCCGGGGCGCGAGGTAAAGCTGGGGCCGGACGGAGAGGTCCTGGTACGCGGGCCGATGATTTCGGATGCAACATGGACCGGCGGTGAGTTGCAAAAGCGCGAGAGCGAGTGGCTGGCTACAGGCGACATTGCAGAAGAGCAGGCATCCGGTGAATTGAAGTTCCTGGGGCGCAAGAGCGAAGTGATTGTGACTGCGGCCGGGGTCAATATTCACCCGGAAGATTTGGAGGAGGCGATTGAGCAAGAGCCGGGAGTGGCCGGCTGCGCGGTGGTGCCGGTAGAAACTGCGACCGGTCCCGAAGCGTACGCGGTGATCGCGATGCGCGGAACGTCAAACACGGCGGCGAATGCAGTAGCGCACGCGAACGAGAGGCTGGTCGAGTTTCAGCGCATGCGGCGATGGGGAGTATGGCCGGAACCGGATCTGCCGCGAACGTCAACGGGCAAGGTGAGGCGCAAAACAGTGGCGGCGTGGGTGGCACGAGAGCACGCAACGACAAATGGAAACGGTGCGGCTGCCGGTACGGAATCTCATACCAATGGGGACTGGCTACTGGCGCTGATTGCAGCCACCGCGGGCGAGGCACCTTCGAGCAGCGGGGATGACGTGCTCCTTAGCGAAGATCTGCATCTAGATAGCCTCGGGCGCGTGCAACTGGCAGCGGCCCTGGAGGAAAGGCTCGGACGCTTGCCGACTCCGAGTGCGCTAGATGAGGTGCGGACGCTTGGAGAGCTCCGCAAGCTGGTGGGGAACGAAGATACGGAGATCGGGGAACAGGGATTAGGGAAAAGCGAGAACAAAGACGATCTTGGCAAGGTCGTATCTCCTCTTCCGAACGCTGGGAACCCAACGGGCACCGCGTCGCGTTCCGCCGAGCATGCCTCGTCTGCACAAATTACCAGCGTTGCAGAACAGTCGTCGCGCAAGTACATCTATCCGCGTTGGCCGTGGTGGGCACTGGTGAGATGGATCAGGGTGGCATTTCTGGAGACAGTCGCACAGCCGTTGATGTGGTTCCTCGCCAGTCCGCGTGTCGTGGGAAGGCCTCTATTGACCGCCTCGGAACCGATGCTGGTGATAGGCAATCACGTGACGGCATTTGATGGGCCGCTGGTCGAGTACGCGCTCCCCGGCTCGATACGGAGACGCATGGCCGTGGCGATGTCCGGCGAAATGCTCGAGGACTACCGGCATTTCCGCAACTCGGAGTCCGGGAGGAATCGGTTCATCCTGTTCGGGCCTCTGGCGTATCTCCTGCTGACTGCTCTTTACAACGTGTTTCCTTTGCCGGGGCGTAGAGATTTCCAACGCAGCTTTGCCCATGCAGGCGAAGCGCTGGATCGCGGATTTAATGTGATGGTTTTTCCGGAAGGAACTCGCTCGGTATCGGGAAAGCTCGCGCGTTTTCGCCCGGGGATCGGCCTCCTTGTGAAAGAGGCACAAGCTGCGGTGCTGCCGGTGGCGATTCGCGGACTTGGCGAATTGAAGACGCGAGGACGGGGATGGTTTCGTTCAGGAATGATTGAAGTGCACGTCGGGTCGCCGATGAAGTTTGGCGCCGAACAGTCCGAGGCGGAGATTACAGCCATCCTCCATCGAGAAGTGCAGCGACTGCTAGGCGAAGGGTAAGCGAGCGACCGCGGCGCACCGATCGCGTTGGTGCATCTCCTAGCGGTCGGCGCAGCTCGTTTTTGACTTCTGAAAAGTACGTTCGTTCCTTATTGCGGCGCCTCGTCCGAAGGCACCAGTTCCGATTCGCCCGGAATGCTAGGGAGCTGCGACCGGGAGACTCCATAAAACTCCTGGGCCGCGCCTCGATGCCCGCTGCAGCGGGCGAAGAGTTGCAGGCCGAGGCTGGTGGGAGCGATGTTGGTGGTTTCGATGGGAGAGAACGACTGAGATTTGACGTTGGTCGTGAGCAGTCCGAGATCCGAGAGATATTCGAGATCCCGGTGAATCCGGATCAGGTCGCGCGAGCCGGTAATGTGCGTCATATCGCGGGCGGACAAGGTGATGGGACGAGAGGAGATCCGCTCCAGTCCCGCCATGAATTTAGTTGCCTTGGTGCAGGCCGCGCTCAGGATCCGTACATGTGAGTAAGTGAGCTGGCAAAGCAGGTTCACAAACGTCAAATTCGATTCATCCCGCCCATTGAGTGTGCAAGAGGTAGCCAGAAGACCGGCCCACAGATGCTGCGTTGGTTCTGCGTCTGCCCAGGAACCGTCGGACACGATACGCGAAACGATGGAAGCAGGAGCGCGCAACCTCTCCGGGTTCGAAGAGAAGGAAACCATCTTTTCCGCAGTGAGAAGGATGGCCATCGCGCTGGCAACCCGAAAATTGCTCAAACCTTCACGAACCAGACGCCCCACCTCGTCGACCGCGTCAGGAGAAATCCGGCTCAAAAACGCGAGAGCACTCGCCATGCGGAATTCGCGCAGAATGTCCTCAGGCTCTGTCTGCTCGGCCGCGCTTTTCAGCGGGCTCTCCCACAGGCGAAGGTCCATCCCCGTGGGCAACTCGAAAGACATGCCGATTCCATCCTCGCCCCAGCGAACGGCCCGAGCCTGGACGGCAACTCTACGTTCGAAGTTTCCCTCGAGGGGCCCCTTCCTCTGCAGCGTCATCGAGACCAGGTCCCCGGGGGCCCAGCGCTCGCGCGTCAATAGGTAAACGCCGGTGGAACTGATATCGCGAATGCCTGCCTGCTTCGGGAGCGTACCGATCCAGAGGTAGGCGGCAAGTTCAGGCGAATTCCTGCGTTCGCTGCGGCGGCGATCCTGAGGCGAGTGTTTGAGGGACGAACCATTGGCAAAAGTCATGGAAAACTCCGGTCTCAAAACTGGGGGAAATCAGGCGTCCGCTGAGTTTTGCGACTTCTACTGCATGGCGCAGGACAAAAGGGCCGGGTGAACAAACAGACGATTCACGAAGAGGATTCTACTCCTGTAAATGCCCCTTTGGTATCAGAATTCCTGCTGCTTCCGTGGGAGGACCGCGTTACTTTGGGCATATTCGGAGGGGGTCAAACGACGGGTCGGGGCCGGAAATGGCAAGTTCCGCGAGCCAGAACAGCGTTCCACAGCGTAGGGCCGGAAGGCTGTTCAGCCGATCCAAGGAAGAGGACTCCATCCGGAGCAAGGAGCTTGTGAATGCCGGCCATCAGCGTCCGACGAGTGTCCTGCGCAAAGTAGATCATGACATTGCGCAGCAAAATGACATCGAAACGCTCATGAAATGGTAGCGGTGGTTGGCAAAGGTTAGCCATGCGAAAGTTGCAGAGCTGGCGGATTTCGGGTTTGGCGACCCAGTCTTCGCCAACATGGTCGAAGTAGCGCACAACGTGACGCGCGGGAAGACCGCGGTTCATCTCGATGCGGTGGTAAAGGCCGTGACGGGCTCGTTCGACGACTTCGTTGCAGATGTCAGTGCCCTCGATGTGGATGTTCCATCCGGCAATCGAAGGAAAGTTCTCCCGGAGAAGCATGGCCAGCGAATAGGCCTCCTGACCGGTGGAGCATGCCGCGCTCCAGAAGCGGAGGGTGCGCGTGAGGCGGCGGCCCTCGATCAACGCCGGCAACAATTCAGTGCGGAGCAGCTCGAATGGGCGACCGTCGCGGAAGAAGCTGGTCTCGTTGATCGTCATTGCTTCGGCGATGGCCCGCTCGAGCGCGGGATTCTTCCGGATGCGCAAGTGTTCGATAAGCTCCTCAAGGTGCGTCATGCCATGGTTCCGCAAGAGCCGAGTCAGGCGTGTCTCAAAGAGGTAGTCGCGCGAGGGATCGAGGACGTTCTGCGACAGCCTGCCGACAATCGCGCGGAGAAAGCTGTAGTCAACGGCCGCAGATGTAGTGATCACAGGGCCACCGTCTCGCGCATTTCGGTGCGTCCGCCCTGGGCGCGGGTGGAGATCCGAAGGATTTCAGGAGCAATGTCCTGGAGAGAGAGAATGCGCTGCGCTAACCCGGCGCGGGCAACTGCGCCCGGCATTCCCCAAATGACGCTGGTGGCTTGGTCTTGTGCCAGCACGGTGCCTCCCTGCGCACGTATAAGACGAGAACCGGCGAGTCCGTCGGAACCCATGCCGGTGAGCACAACCGCGAGCAGGCTGGACCCGTAGTGTGCCGCAGCAGTGCGAAAAAGTACATCGACCGCAGGGCGGCAATGATTCTCTGGCGGCCGCTGAGTCAGGTGCATGGTCGCGGGTTGACCGGATCGGGACGCGCCAAGGATCTCGAGATGCCAGTTCCCGCGCGCAATGGAGACGGTGCCGGGACGCACCGCATCACCTTCGATCGCTTCGCTCACGCGGAGGGGATAACGCTGGCTGAGGCGCTCGGCAAGCAAGCGCGTAAACAGCTCGGGCATGTGCTGAACGATGAGGACAGGGAGTGGGAAGCTCGCGGGCAAAGCCGGCAGCAGAAGATCGAGCGCAGCGGGGCCACCGGTCGATACGCCGATGACGAGCACGGAAGGACTCGCAGAGATAGGTTGATTCCGTAGGGGCGGCGGGACGCCGGGAAGCGACGGAAGATACGGCATCTGGGGAGCAAGCTGGGTTGGGTGCACATTTGCGGTGAGCGCGGATATTTTGGGAAGAAGCTCGTGCGCGAGGGCCTTCACAGCTTCTGCCGCACTGGTCTGACCTGCCGGTTTGGCGACATAATCCGAAGCGCCGCTGGCAAGGGCCTCGATGGTGACGCGCCCTCCGCGCTGGGTGAGCGAGCTGCACATGATGAACGGCATGCGGAGCCCACGACTGCGGAGCTTGCGCAGAGTCGCGAGTCCATCCATGACTGGCATCTCGACGTCGAGCAGGATCAGATCGGGACGAAGATTCTCGAGCAGGCCCAATGCGGATTCCCCGTCCGCGGCAGTACCAATTACCTCGAATTCGGGTCCGATGCGAATGACTGAACGCAGGAGGTTCCGCATGACGGCAGAATCATCCACTTGAGGATGCGCGTGCGCCGATCTGAGGGCATCGATTACCCCTCCGCCAAACCAAGCATGGCGAGCTTTTCCATGACCGCTTCGCCGTCAAACGGCTTCATCAGATACTCGTCGGCTCCGGCATCGAGAGCACGCACGATGAAATCGTTCTCGGCTTCGGTGGTCACCATCATGACTTTGATTCCCGAAAAGCCACGGGCCCGCAATTCAGTCAACATGTCGATGCCGTTCATGACTGGCATGTTCCAATCGACAAGCGCAACGTCGAAAGGCGCTCCCCCCAGGACAAGATCAAGCGCCGCCTGGCCGTCGCCTGCTTCCTCGCAATCGATTCCCTTCTCTTCCAGCAGACTGCGCACGTAGCCGCGTACAAAGCGCGAGTCGTCAACAATCAGTGCTCGCATATCTCTCTCCGCAGCGCTAGGCTGCCTCGGCTACGCCCAGCCGTACAGGATCCAAACGCTCCGGATCGAGCATGACCATCAGCGCATTTTGTAGTTTGTAGGCCCCAGCAATCAGGTCTCTTCTGGTCTCATCGAGGGTCGAAGGGTTGGGTTCAAAATCGGCCGACGGCACGGTGAGAACTTCACCGACGGAATCCACGAGGAGGCCGAAACATCCGCCAGGACTCTCAAGAACGAGAATGTCCTGTAGGCCATCGAGGGGCGGCAAGCGGAGCAATTGCCGAAGGCTCACTGCCGTGAGAACATCCCCGCGGTAATGAACCAACCCGCCCACAAAGCTCGGAGCCAGAGGCACTGGCTGTGGCCGCGCCGCGCCGACGATTTCGAGAATATGACTTATCGGCATTCCGTAGAGCGATTCGCCAAGGCGCACGGAACATATCTCCACGACTGCCGATGCGGATTTGTCTTTCGGCCGCGTTGCTGTTTGATTGCTCATTGCACTGCCTCCGCAGCCGGACTCCACTGGTTTGAATTGGCTTCTTCCGTCACTAGGTCGGCGATACCGCCAAGATTAACGATGCCCGTGACACATTCCTTGAGAAGCGTGACGCCCTGGGTGCGTAACGTGGTACCGGCTTCACAGAGCTCGGCGCCGGTGGCCACATCGAGCACATGCGACACCGCGATCCCGACATGCCGGTTGCCGTCGCGGCAGACCACCACGACAATCTGGGCCTCTGGATTACCTTCTGAGGCGGTCAAGACGCCGCCTGTATCGTCTACCGGAAGCAACTGGCCTTCGAAGTTGATGACCGGACGAGCGCCGGCGTACTCGACGCGCGCGATGGGCATCTGTTCGATGCGCAACACATCACCGAGCGGCACCGCTGCCTTACGTCCCGCAGCCTCAACAAGCCGGTATTCCGCGCCCTTGTTGACATCGACTGTCTCTTCTTCGGACGACCGGGTTGCTTCCTCTTCGGCGCTCATGGTGACACCGGCTTTCAGCGCGATGGCTCCGGGGTCCAGGATCAGCGCCAGGTCGCCGCTGCCAAGCACAGTGGCGCCGGAATAGAGGCCGATCCCTTTGAGGGCGACAGATAGAGGCTTGACGACGATCTCTTCGGGATCTGCAAGACCGTCCACGACCAAGCCAAAACGGCGGCCATCGGCGTCAAGGATCGCGATGAAGCTATCGCGGTCCCGGGCCTTGCTGTCCGATGCAGCCGGGACGAGCAGGCGATCGAGAAACACCAGAGGGAGAAGTTTCCCGCGCAACCGGTAAAGAGGCGCACTTTCAATCCACTCGATCGTCGTTGCGGCCTGTTCGGGCGAAACGTGGACGAGTTCAGAAAGCGCACCCTGGGGCAGCGCAAAACTTTGCTGGACGCTGCGCACAATCAGTGCAGGAATAATCGCCAGCGTCAGCGGAATGCGTAAGCGGAGCGTGGTGCCTTTGCCGACGCGAGAATCGATTTCGACTTTGCCGCCAATTTTCTCCACGTTGGTGCGGACGACATCCATGCCCACACCGCGTCCGCTCACATTCGTGACAGCGGCTGCGGTGGAGAAGCCGGGCAGGAATATCAGCTGCAAGAGCTCACGCTCAGGTTGACGAGCGGCGCGATCGGCGGAGATGAGTCCTCGCTCGACTGCCTTCGTGCGCACCTTCTCGACCGCAATGCCCGCGCCGTCGTCAGAGACTTCGATGATGACGTGGCTTCCTTCCTGCATGGCGCGCAGGCGGAGAGTCCCTTCGGGGTCCTTGCCTGCGGCCTCGCGCACTTCAGGCGATTCGATGCCATGATCGAGCGAGTTGCGCACGGCGTGGGTGAGCGGGTCCTTGATCGCTTCGAGAAGACTCTTATCGAGCTCCGTCTCCTGGCCTTCCATTTGCAGGCGCACGCGGCGATGCAGGGATTGCGACAGATCGCGCACCATGCGCGGCATCTTGGAAAAGACATTTGAAACCGGCTGCATCCTGGCCTTCATCACCGACTCACGCAGATCGGCAGTGACCATGTCGAGGCGGCGCGACAGCAACGTCATTTTAGGATCGGTCGAGGTTGCCTGCAGCACCTGGTTGCGGGTGAGGACTAGCTCGCCGACGAGGTTCATCATCCGGTTGAGCAGCGTAACGTCGACGCGCAGTGTGCTTTCTGCGGCGGAGGTCCCGGTGCTCACTCTGGCGCGCGTGGTCTCGGCTTCAGGGACATCGGACGTGGCAGGTGGCACGGATGGAGCGGATGGGACCGGAGGCGCAGACGCCGTCTCAGGGATATCCTCTAGTTCCGGAACCATTGGCTCGGCAGAAGGCTCCTCGGGTGTAGTCTGCTTGCGCGCACTGTGAACCTTGACGGAAGAACCGCGAGCGCGCGCCGCATGTTTTGGCTCCTCCGCTTTCGCCGGAGACTGCAACTGCTCGAGGTTGGCGATCAATGAAGTGTCCGCGCCATCGCCCTCCAGGCCTTCGGCATCGATCGTCTTCAAAATGGACCGGAGACCGTCAAGGAGTTGGAGCAGGCCGGTGATGATGAGTGCGTTCGCCGCCAGTTTTCCTTCACGCAGCATGCCCAACAGATTTTCGCCCGCGTGGGCCAGCTTCTCGAGCCTCTTGAAGCCGAGGAAGCCGGTGGTTCCCTTTATGGTATGCACCGAACGGAAAATATCCGCCAGCAGGGCGGCATCGTTCGGCCGCTCCTCCAGGTCGGTCAGACAGCGTTCCATGCGGTCAAGCCCTTCCTGGCTTTCAATCAGGAATTCCCTCGTCAATTCGTCCATCGCATCCTTGTATCCGCGTGTCGTCGAAAGAAGCCAGCGCGGAATCTCCCAATGGCCTTATCGGACGGACAGGTCTTAACTTGAGAGAGGTTCAATCGAAAGCCTCTTCATCGCCGAACCATTGAGAACGGCGAACAGCGGCAAAAGCGTAGGAGCACGCTCCGGGTGTACATGGAGAGCGGTCATGCTTTAGCCTCAAGTTTCGAATCCTGTTATAAGCGCGGGGACCGCAATGGTACTGACAAGCCTAGGCGACGCGACGTTTGAAAAACTGCTGGAAATGGCGCGCGAAGCGGCTCGAAAATCCTATTCGCCGTATTCGGGCTTTCGTGTGGGAGCGGCTCTGCGGCTCACCAACGGCGAAATTGTAACTGGAACCAACGTGGAGAATGTGAGCTACGGGCTGACAATCTGCGCCGAGCGTGCGGCTCTGGTGCAGGCCGTTTCGCAGTTCGGCCCCGCAGTCCGCGTAAATGCAGTGGCGATTGCAAACTTGAACGACGCGGCAAGCCCTCCGTGCGGCGCGTGCCGGCAGGTGCTGGCGGAGTTTATTGAGCCGGAAGCGCCAGTGATTTTTCCCGCCGCGGATGGAGTACGAGTCATGCCCTTCTCTCAAGTGATGCCTTTGGCATTTGAGATGAAGCTGAAGAACCCGGGACCGGGAAAAGGGGAACGGAAGTCTTCAGCTTAAGTGACAAAAAGCTTTTCAGGAAATACTAAAAGGACGGACCATGCCTGCCACGCCCGAACCGGATCAAGAGAAGAGGAACTCCAGCAATTGCGGAGATTCGCCGTTGCACATGATCGATCTGATCCGGAAGAAACGTGACGGCGGGGCGCTCGGTGCGCACGAGCTTGGCTTTCTGGTTGCCGGTGCGGCCAATGAATCGATCCCTGTTGAGCAGCTTGCCGCATGGCTGATGGCAGCGTGGCTGCGCGGTCTTTCGCTTGAAGAGACGCGGGCATTGACGATCGCTATGCGCGACTCCGGGGAGAAATTCAATCCCGGTAATCTCGGCAAAATTGCCGTGGACAAGCATTCGACTGGCGGTGTCGGGGACAAGACAAGCTTCCTCGTCGCTCCGTTGGCGGCTGCGTGTGGGCTCGCAGTGCCGATGATCAGCGGGCGCGCGCTGGGCCATACAGGCGGCACGCTCGATAAGCTGGAGGCGATTCCCGGCTATCGGACAGCGCTCACGTTGTCTGAATTTGAAGCAGTGCTCAAGCGCTGCGGCGCGTCGATTGTGAGCCAGACACCGACACTGGTTCCGGCTGATCGGATACTGTACGCGCTGCGCGACCGGACAGGGACGGTGGAGAATCCAGGATTGATCTGCGCGTCGATTCTGAGCAAAAAACTGGCCGCGGGATTGCATGCACTGGTTCTCGATGTAAAGACAGGCTCAGGGGCGTTTCTGAGGAACCGGGAAGATGCCAATTATCTCGCTGCATTGATGGTGGCCACGGCCGAGGCGGAAGGAACGCGCACTGCGGCGTTGATGACCGATATGAGCCAGCCATTGGGACGGACGGCGGGCAACTGGATTGAGATCGCAGAATGTGTGGAGCTGCTGCGTGGCGAGCAGCCCGATGGATGCGAGGATGTGCGCGAGCTGTCGCTCCAGCTCGCGGGCTGGATGATTCACCTGGGCGGCAAGGCTCCCACGCCGGAGATCGGCTACAAACTAGCCGAGGCTGCGCTTGCCGACGGAACCGCGTTGGGTATCTTCTTCAAGATGGTTGACGCGCAGGGAGGTGACGTTTCAGTCTTCGAGGATCTCAAAGGTTTCCACAAGCCGGGCGCGACCGAAGTGCTGAAGGCGTGGCAGAGCGGGTACGTGGCGGAGATGGATACGACGGCGTTGGGATGGGCGGTGCAGCGGCTGGGTGCGGGGCGCGAAAAGGCCGGCGAGCCCGTCGATCCGCATGCGGGAATTGAGTTCCATGCGAAGCGCGGGACACGGATCGAGAAGGGGCAGCCCTTTGCGACTCTCTATGCGACCAACGAAGAAATGCTGGCGGAGCCGGCTGCCCTGCTCACAAAGGCAGTGACCATCGCGGAGAACCCTCCGGCCCCTGTCCCGCTCGTCGATCGTATTTTCACAAGAGAGTCCGCGGAAAAGTATCTCACCTCTGTATCGAGTGTTTAGCCAGTTCGGAACGGGAAAGCACTTCGCCCCGGCCTCTCAGCACAAGAAGCGCATCTCTTCGATCAGAGGGGGGCTTTGATCGAAGTCGCTGTAGCGAATCCATCGTGGTTGCACAACGAGATGAACGAGTCCGGGCCAGGACAGGCGCGCGGGCCCGTCCGGCCACGCGCCAAAATACGCTTCGCGATAGCGATCCAATGCGGCACCCTGCGGCTCGATCGCGATCCCTTCAAGTTGCACCGTCTGCTCCCCGCTCCACCAGAGAACAAATGAGCACGAGGGGTGCGAGATCAGATTGGCGTACTTTCTCGTTGTCTTCAACGTATCGAAGACAATCTCGAGATCCGGCGTGATCGCGACGCCAACCAGCGCCGATTGCGGAGTTCCTCCGTTCGCAATCGACGAGACCACCCCGTACCGCGACCTCGTCATGACGGAATAAAGAGCTGCCTTGTCCATACGTCACTCCGTGCGAGCCCGAATTATAGAGCATGGCGCGCCACAGAATGCGATAAGGTAGTCGAAAGCAATTCTTGTTTTTCTGGAGAGACGCATTGGCTCGTTTTACGGGGGTGCTGGGGATACTGGCCGTTTTACTGGCGGCGTGGCTGGGCTCGACCAATCGCGGACGGATTCGCTGGCGCACGGTGGCGTGGGGCCTGAGCCTGCAATTGGTCTTCGCGTTCCTCGTCCTGCGCTTCGACTTCGGGCAGCGTGCGATGGCGTGGGCCGGCGATGTAGTCAACAGCATGCTGGCATGCACGCAGGCGGGCACCAAGGTCTTGTTCGGTGCGCTTGGTACGCCCAATACTTCGCTGGGGTCGATCTTTGCTTTCCAGGTTCTGCCCACGATCATCTTCATCTCTGCGTTCTTCGCAGTGCTCTATCACATTGGGCTGATGCAGATCATCATTCGCGGACTCGCGTGGGTGATGCTCAAAACCATGCATATCTCCGGCGCCGAGAGCATGAACGTGGCGGCGTCGATCTTCATGGGGCAGACGGAGGCCCCGTTGACGATTCGTCCGTTTCTCGCCAGAGCCACACGCAGTGAGCTGATGACAATCATGACCAGCGGCATGGCGCACGTGTCGGGCGGCATTATGGCGATGTATATTGCGCAGGGCATCGAAGCGCGGCACCTGCTGTCTGCCGTCATCATGACTTCGCCTGGAACGATCCTGATGGCGAAGATGCTGGTGCCGGAGACCGAGGTTCCAGCGACCGAAGGACGCGTGGTCATTCCGGAGAATGAAGAGCACAAGGAAGAGAATTTGATCGGCGCGATCGCGCGGGGCACGATCGATGGCGGCAAGCTTGCGATGAACGTGGCGATCATGCTCATCAGCTTTCTCGCGCTGGTGGCACTGCTCGACAATCTGCTCGGGTGGGTGCACATGCACGCAGGTTTTCAATGGCTTCCGGGGAGCCTCGGTGAAATTCTGGGATTTGTCTTCGCGCCGGTGGCATGGCTCATCGGCGTGCCGTGGCGCGATTGCGGAATCATTGGCAACCTGCTTGGCACGCGCATGGCGCTCAACGAAGTGATCGCCTACATTGCGCTCGGAACCCACAAGGCCACACTCGATCCGCGTTCGTTCACGATTGCGACGTTTGCGCTATGCGGTTTTGCGAATCTGGGATCGATCGGGATGCAGATTGGCGGCATTGGCGCGCTGGTACCCGAGCGGCGCAATGACTTGGCGCGGCTCGGTGTGCGTGCAATGCTGGCGGGAACGATGGCGAATTTGATTTCAGCCTCGATCGCCGGAATGTTCCTCGGCTGATCTCAACTGAATTCAGGATGCTGCCGCCGAAGCGCGACAGGTGCACTCCACACATCCATGCTCAGAGCATGTTCCGCAACAACGGATAAGCTGCTTGCGTAAAGCAGTACGAGCGCGATGCGCTCGCACCGCCGCGTTCCCTGGCGTAATGCCCCGCGCGCTCGCATATTCAGCCAGGCTCCCTTCGCCGAGATCGACTTCGCGCACAAGATCCGCATAGGCAGGCGCGATCATTTCAAGCGCTCCGGCGATGCATTGGCAGGTCGTCTCCTGCAAATGGGGCTCGGGAGCAGGTGCCGAATCCAACTCGCGCGCCCAGCGCTCAAGAGCAGATCCCTCTGTGGTGCGTCGGCGATAGTGATCGATTACTGCGTTGCGCAGAATGCGATAAAACCACGCGACGGCCGACTCCGCTTCGCGCAACCGGCCCTTCGATTCCAGCGCGCGCACATAGGCGGCCTGCAGAATATCTTCTGCCATCGCGCGATCGTCCACGCGGCGCTCAAGAAAGATGAGGAAGCGCCGGCGCAGATCGAGGAGTGATTCGAATGTGTTCTCAGTCATGAATGGGAAGCGGCAGGAGTTTGAGCTCCTGCCATTGTTGGATGAAGGAATGCCGCGTTAGTCGCGGCGTTTGGCGCAGGGACAAATGGGGCCGCATTCGCACGTATCGCCGCAAGGGCAAAGTGCAGAATTATTGCTTCGCATGTTTCCTCCTTGGAACGCGTTCGATTGGTGCGTTCGTACATGCTGACGCAGTGGTACCACGATTCTTACACTTGACCCTGGGTTGCCTGGAAAATATCAGAACAAATGCTGCACTATCAGCAACTTCGCGTGGCTGTCACAATCTGCATCACACATGAGGGTAGGTAAATGGGAAAGACAGTTGTCAAAGGCAGCGAACGATGATGAGAAAGACAAGCTGGTTTTCAATCGGTTTGGCGTTCTTACTTCTCACCCAGAGCAGCAGACTCGACCACTCCCAATCGCCGGTGACGCCGCCGCAGGCGCAGGAGAAACCTGCGCCGCCCACACCGATGGCGGAACAGAAAGCGGAGCTGGGCGACGACGAGACCTGGAATCGGGATTGGGACAAAATCATCGAGGACGCGGTACCCAACGATCTGCTGTCCCCGAAGGTAGCGAAAGACGTCAAGAACTTTTGTCCCCGATTCAACTCGCTCCCCATTGCAGACAAGCGCGCCTATTGGGCGTACTTCTTCCAGGCGCTCTCTAGTGCGGAAGCGGGGCTGCGGACGACCGCGGACGTGCGCCACACGGAGCCGGAAGTTGCGGTCGTGGACGACGTGAGTCACCGTATGGTCCGCAGCGAAGGCCTGCTGCAGTTGACCTACGAAGACGCAGATCGCTATGGCTGCGACTTCGATTGGGACGATGACAAGCAGTTGGCGGAGCACGATCCCGACAAGACAATTCTGCAACCGAAGAACAACCTGCAATGCGGGGTGAAGATCCTGACTAACCAGCTGATCGATAAGCGAAAGCCGCTGGTTACGCGATCAAGTTACTGGTCCACCTTGCGGCCCGGGTTTCCCGGCTACAGCACGTTCGTGAAGCAGATGGCGAATACGCCCCCTGCGTGCGGCCGAAATCGTGGACGCCGGGAAGCGCTGAGTGAAACGAGCTCGGCGCCAGCATCCGGAACAGTGGCCAGCTCTTCGGTCGCCACGCACTGAGAACCACAACAAAAGTTGATTGGATGGACTTATGGCAAGTATTCACGTGGCGCCGGAAGCGCGCCCCACGTCTCAAGTCGGGCGTAAGACACCACGGCACGGCGCAAGGCACTGGATGATCGGGTCAGCGGTTGCAGTGTTTGCGCTGCTCGCGGCCGGCGTTCTTTTCGCGAATGCACATTGGCCGTATCGGTACAGGATCGTGAAGCCCATGCTGGAGGGTGTGCTCGGCAGCCAGGTCCAGATCTCGCGTTACCACCGAACGTATTTCCCGCATCCAGGATTCGTGGCGGTCGGGATCACGCTGCGTCGTAAGTCCGCGCCAGATCTTCCTCCTCTAGGGTCCGTCGATGGGTTGATTGTGCAAGGCAGATGGAGCGACCTGCTCATGCTGCGCCCGCGTGTGGCGCTGGTGGACATTACAGCACTGCACATCGTTGTTCCGGCAATCGGGAGCCGCGCCAATCATGAGGATTTTCCACCGGGAAGCGCATCCGACTTCAGTGGGCCCGACACTCTGATCGACGACTTGAAAATTCACCGGGGCGTTCTCGACATCATGCGGGCCGATGGCAACCGATATTCGTTTCCGATTGTGGAACTCGATATTCGCAATTTTCAGAAGGGACGCACAAATACATTTGCGGTGAATATGCAGAACGCGCGGCCGTGGGGCCTCATTCAGTCCACGGGCAGTTTTGGCCCGCTGAATGCGCCGGACCTGGGCCAAACGCCCGTAACCGGCAATTTCTCTTTTTCCTCCATCAAGCTCAGCGACGTTGGAAACATAAAGGGAACGCTGAATTCGTCCGGGCAATTCCGTGGCCGTCTCGCGGCGATGGAAGCCATCGCAAGTTCCGAGACTCCAGACTTTGCCGTGGGCCGTGGAATGCCCACATCTGTGTACAGCGAAGTTCAGTGCACTGTGAATGGGCTTACCGGAGAGGTGGTGCTCAAGCAAGTTGTGGCGAAAAGCGGGGAGACCATAGTCGTCGCCAGCGGCGGTATCGTTGGGTCACCGAAGATCACAAACATCGATGTCTCTGTGGCGAAAGGCAGCACACAGGATGTGCTGCGTCCGTTCTTTCATGACAAAGTCCCGATTGCGGGTCCCGTGTGGCTTCGCGCTCATGCCAATGTCGGACCTGGTGGACAGGGAGCCAGCTTTCTGAAGCGACTGCACGTCAATGGGGCTTTCAATGTCCCCGCCGAGCGCGCTACAGATAAGGCAACGGAGAAGAGTCTTTCGGACTTCAGCCAGCGTGCGCAGAAAAAGAAAGCCGACGACGATACCGCGCAAGATGGAACAACCGATGCCCTCTCGTCGTTGAAGGGCCTCGCGGAAATCCGTGACGGCATCGCCTCGTCGCCGCATCTGACATTTCACATTCCAGGTGCGCAGGCCACTCTCAAGGGCACATTCAACCTCCACGATGAGAGTGCGCATCTGATCGGAAATCTGGCGATGCAATCCGATATTTCTCACGCGGCGACTGGCTTCAAGTCTGTGCTTTTGAAACCGCTCGATCCCTTCATGAAAAAGCGCAAGGCGGGCGCAGTTGTCCCCATCGCAATTACAGGCGGACCGGGCCATTACAAGATTTCCCAGGACTTCTCGCACATGAAGTGACGGCCAGCGGGCTAACGGTGGGCGGCGCCGCGCAACCGCCGCATCCGGTAAAAGAGCGTCAAAAAGGTGACAGTGCCGCAACTCACCAGGCTGGCGGCCATGCCAAGAATCAGCGATAGGTCCTGCTGATAGAGACCATGGATGATGCCAATGGCCTGCAAGACGCTGAATCCTCCGAAGGTGATTAAAGAAATGCCTTCATCGGTTTTCTTGCGACCCACGGCAAGCGCCTGAGGCACAAAAAGCAGTGCGTTGCACAACAAGCCCAGTCCGAAAATCACGGCAACAATCTGTTTCATTCGCGCATTCTCTCCAAATAGCCATTGCGGTGGTCTTGTCCTGCGGAAATTCAGGCACGAAAACGCGCGGCGCCGCGAGCCTTTGCTTTCGCCGCTTCTTCATCACGGTTGCGTGGGGGCGCATTGGTCGCGAGCGATCGCAACAGGCGAGTCGAGACTGCGGTCACCTCATCGACAGCAAGCGCGAAGGCGTCTTCATTGGCCTTCGAGGGGTGTGTGAAGCCGCTGATCTTGCGCACGAACTGCAGCGAAGCCGCGCGAATCTCGTCATCTGAAACGGGCGGATCGAAGTTAAAAAGAATCTTGATATTCCTGCACATTTCAGGAGCGCCTCCCTTCCGCACTGCGCCTACGACGCAACACGGTTACGTTTCCTACTTTACTTCGAACAGGTTAGAGAAATGTGTGTGTGCAAGCTTGTAAAATTTCAAGAAACGCACTCATAGGACGCGCAGGATTAACTTATGACCTATTTCGAAGCAGTTGCAGAGGCAGCAGAATTCTTGCTAAAGAAGCTGGGCGGGCTGACGCCGAAAGTGGGAGTCGTCCTGGGATCGGGACTCGGCGCGGTGGCCAGCGGGGTGACCGAATCGGTCATTGTTCCTTATCACGAGATTCCCCATTTTCCGCAATCGACCGTCGAAGGACACTCGGGCCGGGTCGTAGCGGGCCGGATGGGCGGCACGCCGGTCATCGTTCTGCAGGGCCGCGTGCATTTTTACGAGGGCTACTCGCCAGCGCAGGTAACCTTCCCCATGCGTGTACTGGGGGCTCTAGGCATTGAAGCGGTGATTTTGACGAATGCGGCAGGAGGGATCGACGAGAGCTATGAACTGGGCCAGCTCGTGATGCTGACCGATCACATCAACATGATGGGATGGAATCCGCTCGTGGGCCCGAACGAGCCGCGGTTCGCGAAAAAGAAAAATGCTGGACTCCGCTTCTTCGATATGACGGAGGCGTACTCGACGCGATTGCGCGATCTGGCAAAGCAAGCGGCGCACGACGAGGGTATCGGCATAGGAGAAGGCGTCTACGTGGCCGTGAGCGGGCCAAGCTTCGAAACGCCGGCGGAGATTCGCGCCTTCAAAACGCTGGGAGCGACCCTGGTTGGGATGTCGACCGTGCCGGAGACGATCGTGGCGCGGCATATGGGCATCGAGGTCCTCGGCATATCGTGCGTCACCAACAAGGCAGCCGGCCTGAATGCGCGGCCCTTGAGCCACGAGGAGGTCTTCGAGACCGGCAGGCTGGTCGAGCGGCGGCTCGCGGGCGTGGTGGAACGGCTGGTGGTCTGGATTTCGACCCTGATGGAAGCCGAAGCATGAGCGAGTCCCCTGCCGGGAGCGGCGGGCAGACGGCGCGGCTGCCTTTTCCGCCGGTGGTATTGGGGATTACAGGCGCTTCGGGCTCGGGCAAGACGACTCTGGCCGTTGAATTGGCGCGCACTTTGGGCGGGATCCATTTTCCTCTGGATCACTACTATCGCGACCTTTCGCATTTACCCTTCGAGGAACGGGTACTCCACAATTTTGACGACCCACGGTTGATTGAAAGCCTACTTCTGGCGGCCCAGGTGGCCGCACTGGCGCAAGGTAAAGCGATCGAGCGGCCGATCTACGATTTTTCTACTTACATTCGAGTTCCTGGAAAGACCGAACCGGTCAGCGCCGGGGCCTTCCTGATCGTGGAGGGGCTGTTTGCGCTGTACTATCCGGAGCTATTGCCCCTGTACCAATTGCGCATTTACGTCGATACACCGGATGAGGTGTGTTTTGAACGGCGTCTTAAGCGCGATATGGAACAGCGTGGACGAAGCGAGGCATCCGTGCGGTTGCAGTATGACGCAACGGTCCGGCCGTCGAGCCTGCGCTACGTGCGGCCCTCGGAGCAAAATGCCGACCTCACGATCGATGGCACGGAAGCCCTGGATTGGAAGGTCGAACAGGTGCTGGCTTCGATGCGTGAACGTGGGCTGTTGCGCGCGGCAGGCTGAGGCCCAATCGGTCGGCTCTTGTTCCGAAAACCGAGTGAGCGCGTTCTCTATTACACCTTCGGACCGCCCGATGCGCCAAAGGTGGTAGAGCTATTTCGATCCATTCAGAAGTATGCTCGGTGCGAGTGATGGGGTTGATTCCTTCACGAAAGATTCACCCTGGAACAACCCGCCGTTGGCACGAAAACGGTAGGTTGAAAGCAAATATGAACGGATGGCTGACAGCTTCGAAGAGCCAACTCACAGCTTGCTTGCGGGCGGGGATTTCGCCGCAGAAGCTGGCACTGACTCTCGCACTTGGATTCGCCATCGGCTGTTTGCCTGTGATCGGGATCCCGACTGCTCTTTGCACCGTGGTCGCCGTTGCTTTGCGGTTGAACGTGCCGGCAATGCAAGTGGCGAATTATGCGGCGATGCCGGTACAGCTCACTCTGATGCTGCCGTTCGTCCGGTTGGGTGGTTGGATGTTTTCGTCGGGACAGCAGTACACGCTGGGCGGCACGGCTATGCACACGCTGGCAGCGTGGCTGGTGATTGCGGGACCGATGGTGTTCTTGCTGACGCTTGCTTTGACTCCGGTGTTGCAGCGGGTTCCGGCACTGGCAAGCGTGCGCGGAGAGTAAGGCTCTGTATTCAGGGTTATTTAACTTAAATTACGTTATCTACTTTGAAAGCACGTTAGAAATCTAGAGAACGTTAGATGCGCGGGGCAATAGATAGAGCAAGCTCAGGGGAAGGCCCACCATCGGTGCGATGACAATCTCACCAATGGTGGGCAGCAGTTTTTTGGGGAGCCCCTTTTCATCCAACCGATCCTTCAGCCGGACTTCAAACTAAAAACTTCAGCCAGCTTCGACGAGGCCGTAACGCCTTTGCCACGCTTCCTTGAGGCGCGCCCATACACCCGCCCGTTCGGCATCCGTGCCCTCGGCTTCCCTGCCCTTTTCCGCTCTAGCATTGGCGAAGCGGTCGGCTTCCCGCTTGGCGAGTTCAAGCAGTTGTCGATCGCGAAAGAGATTGGCAACGCGGAAGTCGGGAAGCCCTGCCTGACGGGTGCCGAAGAACTCGCCGGGGCCGCGCATGGCGAGGTCGAGCTCGGCCAGCTCAAATCCATCCTGGGTGCGGACCATCGCGTTCAGGCGCTCTTCAGCCAGCGGCGTAACGCTTTCGCCGGTGATCAGAACGCAATAGCTTTTCGCTGCCCCGCGGCCCACGCGTCCGCGCAACTGATGCAACTGCGCGAGTCCGAAACGCTCGGCATGCTCCACCACCATGACTGTTGCATTGGGAACATCGACGCCCACTTCGATCACGGTGGTAGCGACGAGCACGTCGGTCTCTCCGCGCTGGAATCGCCGCATGATGACTTCTTTTTCGTCTGCGTCGAGGCGTCCGTGCAACAAGCCGAGTCTCAATCCGGCGAGCGGGCCAGTGCGAAGCTTCTCGTGCATTTCGACGGCTGACTTCAGCTCCGTTGTTTTGTTTTTTGGAGCAGTATTTCGAGAAGTGTACGCGGAGTCGGGAAACAGGTTCGCGATTCTTCCTTTGCGGACGGCTGTTTTTGGGGACGGGCTCGAGGCTTCGATCGAGGCATCAGCCGGATCGCGGGAGAAATCCAGCTCGGGCTGATCGTCCCGCGTTCCTTCAATTACGGGATAAACGACGTAGGCTTGGCGGCCTTTCGCCACCTGCTTGCGCACGAAGTCCCAGACATCTTCAGAGCGCTCACCCGGAACGCGTCTCGTGACGATGGGGGTGCGGCCCGGTGGCAGTTCGTCGAGCACGCTCACGTCCAGATCGCCATAAAGGGAGAGTGCGAGGGTACGAGGGATCGGGGTAGCCGTCATCACGAGCACATCCGGCTCCGGCTGATTAGGCTTCTTCATCAGTTTGAAACGCTGCAGGACGCCAAAGCGATGCTGTTCGTCGACAACCACCAGGCCCAACCGGTCGAACTCGACTTTCTCTTCGATCAGCGCATGTGTCCCGATGACCAACTGTGCTTCGCCGTGATTGATCAGGCCGCGATTTGTGCGTTTGCGGTCGTCGTCGAGGGAACCGGTGAGCAGCACGATGCGATAGCGCCGCGAAGAGCGCTCGAGCAGCTTGCGCGCCGCGAGATAGTGTTGGGTGGCCAGAATTTCAGTGGGCGCCATGAGCGCAGCCTGGTAGCCATTCTCCATCGCGACGAGCATGGCCTGGAAAGCAACGATGGTCTTGCCGGAGCCGACGTCGCCCTGCAGGAGCCGGCGCATGGGGCTTGGTTGCCGCATGTCTGCGACGATTTCGCCGAGGGTGCGTTTTTGCGCCGCGGTGGGATGGAAGGGCAACACTTCACGAATGGCCTCGCGCACTTTGTCAGTGGTGGTGAAGCTGATGCCCGCGCGCTCGCGCATGCGACGACGCTTGAGTTCGAGCCCGAGTTCAAGAAAGAACAGCTCTTCAAAGATGAGACGCCGGTGTGCCGGTGTGCTGGAGGACTGTAACTGCGCGAGCGATGTTCCTTCGGGGGGAAAGTGCACCTCGCGCAGAGCCTTCTCGCGGTTCGGCATATCGAGCCGAGCGAGCATCGCCTGCGGCAGAAACTCGGGGACGGCTCCGCCCATGCCTTCGAGCAAATGAAAGATCACCTTGCGCTGCCATCGCGAGGCGAGACGGCTGCCGCCTAGCGATTCGTACACCGGAGTGATGCGGCCGACCTCAAGAAGGCGCGTTTCTGCATCGTCGCCCGCATCGGGCAAGAGCTCCCATTGCGGCTGGATCATTTTCAGGTTGCTGGTGGACCGTGAGGGCTCGACTTTGCCGTAGACGGCCACGGTCTGACCGGCATGAAATTTGCCTTCAAGATAAGTTGCGTGAAACCAGATGCACTTGAGCGCAAATCGGCCCTGCCCAACGGTCAGCTCGAAGAGCGGCATGCGCTTGGTCCGCATCAGAATAGCGCCGCGGACTTCGGCAATAATGCTGGCGGTTTCGCCCGGCTTCAGCTCGTCAATGCTGCGCGGATTCTGCCGATCTTCGTAGCGAAACGGCAGGTGGTAGAGCAGGTCCTCGGCCGTATGAATGTCTTTGGCCGCCAACATTTCGGCTACGCGCGGACCGACGCCGCGCACGTACATTACCGGGGTATCCAGACCGGGCACACCCTGGATGCTAATGCATCGGACTGTCGGATTTCGTTAGGAGCGAATGCGGGTAGCGTGGAAAACCGGACGGTTCAGGATCCGGAGATGGCGCGGCGTGCGCTCCGCACTTCGGCGGCGAGGACGCTCAGCACTTTGAGCGAGAGAGCAGGGTTGTTGAGCATCAAATCAGAAAAATCCTCGCGGCTCACAAAGCCGAGTTCGGCGCCTTTCGAGGCTTTTCCGGTAAGTGAGTACGGTTGACCGGCGATGCATCCGGGCAAACCGAGGAGCGCGCCGGGGGTCACTGAGATGCGCAGAATGGTTTCGCCGGTCTGCGAGGTCATGCTCAACGTGGCCGACCCAGAGCGAAGGACGTACAAGCCGGACGGCGGATCGCCCTGGTTGAAGAGAACGCAGTTCTCTTCGCAGACGATCAAGGTGGATCGCGTCTCGAGCGCGTCAAGCAATTCCTTGTCGGCGACAAAGGCGGAGGGGTCGAGTTTCAAGGACGAACTCCAAGCGCCTCAGAATGGGAAAGCAGGGGCCCATTGTCTCAACGGCGCAACCTAACAGGAATCCTGACAGCTCCTCGGCATGGCGGTTTGTGACGCGCATCACTTGGTATTGTTTGACGAATCAATAGACCGCTCAGTAGACCGCGAGTTGCAATCGTGGCCTTCATTTCGCTGGCAGGGCCTAATGCTGGGGGAGTGGCGAAGCCGGTGCGCATGCCGGGGAACCTGCCGAGATGTGACCTGTCTTGGCAAACAGGATGTATTTCCCTTGCCACGCCTTTTCGCGCATCAGGACCTGCCAGTCCGGAGACTTTTCAATCAAGTACGTGATGGGCAGGTCATCCTTCAGGAGAGCGTGGTCGACCCGGTATTTGTCCATGAGCTCAAAGGAGTTATAGGCCATCATGATGCTTCGGTAGTCCTTCATGATCCCCAGATGTTCGAAGCTGTCAAAACGGGAGTCGATAAAGCTGGGCTTGGACTGGAATGCCATCCGGCCGCCGACGTAATCGAAATCGAGCGTCCTCCATGACGGCTGGATAGCAGCTATCTCATGAACGGGAAACATCATTCCCACCATCTTCTCGAGCGCCGCCTCGGTCGGAAACATGTATAGCATCACGCCCAGCGCGCCGGCAGCCATGAGGCCGTTCATCACGGGAATGGTTTTCGTATTTGATTCGCTGCTGAAACTGCGGGCAAGGTCTCTTGCCAGCATGGGTGCGGTGAGCACGGCCGCAAAGTAGCAAAAGCGCACATGCGCGACGGCGGCATACCAGGCGAGAAAGACGAAGACCATTTCATAGATCTTCCATTTTCGTCCGCGAATGCAATTGGCCACTACCATCACGGCGATGGCCGCCACCACGCCCTTGCCTTCCATGTTGGATAGATTCAGAGGCTGCCATTCGGCGATGGTGGAGACGCTCAGCTTCTGATTCATCATCATGTCGAGGGGGTTCCACATCAGGTGCCAGCCATAAGGGTTCACAAACAGTGCGACGACGCAGGCGCCGAAGATGGCCAGGAGCCGGTTGCGCTCGGAAGGGGTGAAGGCTTTCTGCTCAAAGACTCCCAGACTCACGGGGACCATGCCGCAGGCAATGTAGATCCCGAGCAAAACCAGGCCCGCGAACCACATGCCATGCAGGTTGATCCAGAGGCAAAATAGAGGCGGAAGCAGCCAGAGCCAGCGCTTGTTGCCCCGATCGGCGGCTTCAAGGATCGCCAGTTCCGCAGACATGGCAAGGTAGGCGAACTCGATCATACGGGGTCCGGAGTTCACGGTCATCAGCACGAAGGCAATGGCGGACGACCACAAAGCCGCGTCGGCACTGCGGCCCAGCCAATAGCCGCGCCAGTAGACGAAGAGGATATTGGCGGCGAGAGCGAACCAGGTGACGACATAGATCCCGCGCAAACCCAGGGCCTGGTAGCTGAACCAATAAGCCAATTCCGAGAGCCATTCCCAGTTGATCCAAGGCTGCCCGACCACGGTAAAAGAGTAGGGGTCCGTGTGGATGAAGTGATGCGCGGTAACGAGGATGCGCGCGTTCGCAAGGTGCCACCAGATGTCGGGGTCGACGAAGAGGGTTCGTGAACGGTTCAAGGTGGCTGCCGCCACCATCGGCAGCATTACCAGGATGGCCATGTTCATCAGGTGCCTGGAATAGAGGCGGACCCACGGCGCGGGTGTTTCTTGGGCCGCGCCCTCGGGGGCGACGGCGGGTTCGGCAGCAGTGGCGTCCATATGCATTACAGTATCCCGGGTGTTTACTGGATTGGTAAGAGGGCGAGACAGAAACCCGGCTTTCGGACCAACCATGGTAACGTCGGATCACGAACCAGGATAAAGTGCGCTAGGGACGACGGGGGAGCTTTGCCCAAACGGCTTCATTGCGCCACAACTGCGGCAAGAAAAACTCTGCGCCGACGGAATAAACGTGATTCCAAACGTCCTCTTAAATTTGGACATTCGTGCCAGATAGGACGAGCCTGATATGGGATTGCCCTTCAACAATCCGAGTCACCTTTAGGCAAGCGGAGGACCGTGTAAAGACCTGCTTACCAATTATTCTGAGATTGTCGAATACCATTCCCGGAATGGAGCGTATTAAGCCCACAGGGTTACCTCCGTGTCATCTTTAGTCACTGGTGGGGTATTGACCGAACGGTACCAGGCGGCGAAAATCACGTTCACGTGGTGCCTTCTAAGAAGTTAACGAAAGACGATTAACTTGAACAATTTCCCCGAAGAAGCATCCTGGCAGACTCTTCAATTCCGAAGGAACGCCATAGAGTCTGGCACGTCGTTGGATGTGCTTTGAACGGCGCCGACTTTGATTCCGGCGCAACTGGGAAAAGAGACAAATTACCTATGATCCGGATTGGCCTTCTTTCAGAAGATCGTGCGCTGCAAACCCTACTTGCCTCCGCCCTGGGTAAGGACTTCCAGGTTGCGTTAGCGACGAGCGAAGGGGATATTCTGCGCCTGGTCGATTCCGGGGAGTGCGACGTACTGATTCTGGATCTCAATTCAAACAACGGCTTGATGAAAGAGCGGGTCGAGTGCTCCCGGCGCATTATCGCGCAAGAGATTCCTGCCGTGGTCATGGCAGACGATGGTCTGCGTTCGACGGCGGTTGAACTTGTTCGGCTCGGCGCCTACGGTTATTGTCGCCGGCCCCCCTCGATTCGCGAACTGAAAGCCATGCTCTGCAGGGCGAGTGAAAACTCCTTGCTCAAGCGGCAGCTGCAGACAGTCCATCAGCGCACTGAAGCAGTTACGAACTGCGACCGCCTGATTGGTTCGAGCCCCCAGATTCGGCAGGTCTATCAGCTCGTTCACCGCGTGGCGAATCTGAATGCCTCCGTGCTGGTGACCGGGGAGAGCGGCACCGGCAAAGAGCTGATCGCTCGAGCCATTCACAATCTCGGCTCACGATTAGAGAAACCATTTGTGGCCGTCTCTTGCGGAGCAATCCCGGAGACGCTGATTGAAGCCGAGCTGTTTGGCCACGAAAAGGGAGCATTTACCGGGACGGTGGGAGCGCGGGAGGGCTATTTTGAGCAGGCGCGTGACGGAACTCTTTTCCTCGACGAAATTGGCGATCTGAGCCTTTACACCCAGGTAAAACTCCTACGCGTGCTGCAGCAGATGGAATTCAGCCGGCTGGGCAGCAGCAAGCTGATTCCGCTGAAGGCTCGGCTGATCTTTGCCACGCACCAGGATCTGTCGAAACTGGTTGCGGAAGGAAAATTCCGACAGGACCTTTACTATCGCATCAACGTGATGAAGATCGTCTCGCCCGCGCTGGCCGATCATGCCGAAGATATTCCTCAGATCGCCAACCACTATCTGAAGCATTACGCGGAGATGTTCCAAAAGCCGATGCAGACGATTACGTCGGAAGCTATGGCGATCTTGCAGAGCTATCCGTGGCCGGGCAATGTTCGCGAGTTAGAGAACACCATTCAACGGGCCATCATTCTTGCTCCAGGATTGACAATTCGTCCCGAAGATCTTCCGCTGAACATGCACGCGGACAAGGTCATCGACATCAGCGAATACAATCCCGAATGCACATTCGAACACCTGCTCCGCGATTATAAAGTGAAACTCGCCATCGATGCTGTACGCGATAACAACGGCAACAAGACCCTTGCGGCCCGCAGCCTGGGCATCTCGCGTGCTTATCTGCATCGCCTCATCCGGCTCGCCGAACCGGACGTTATTTTCGAACCGGAGAGCATCGGCTCGGAATCGGCTTCCGCATAGGTTCTCGCGGTTTTGCCCGTCCAGATTCAGAGCCTGGAACACATCCATCGTGTGGTGCCGAATTCCATTCGCCGTCGCCCTGTGCCGAGCGGAGGTAGCTCTGAAGTACATAGTTAGCATTGCCAATCGCTCGCGGAATGGCTCCCATTGAACTGCTATAGTGCGTACATCATGTCAAGGAGATGGGCGGTACTGATTGCGCTGTTTGCGTTGATGCACGCAGGCGCGGCAATCGCGGCACAGGATACAAGTGACACCGCGCCGTCCCATTTGAACCCTGATGGCTCTGTAACGCGAACCCCGCATAAGCCCGCCACGCCAACCGACGGCAGCGCTGCCACGAATCCGGCATCAGAAGAAACCCCGACAAGCAACCAGCCGCAGATTATCGTGAACCCGCCGGCGCCGCCCCCGATGGAGTGGGGTTGGCGGCAGCAACTAACCTGGGGTGCGACGATCGTGCTCGCCGTCCTTGGCTACGTCGGCATCATGCTTGCGCTGCGCACATTGAAAAGTATCGATAAGCACCTCGAATCGGGCGGCGCCGTGACGAAGGTGGCGATGGACACCGCCAACGCCGCGCTCGCGCTTGCCCAGGCGATTGCAAGTTCGGAGAGGCCGTGGATCGTGGTGACTGTGGAACCGTTTCTCACCATGGAAAACAGCTTCAAAGTGATGGCTTCGAATCGCGGACGCAGCCCGGCGCGCATCGTCTCTTCAGTGGACCAGGTAAAGATCGCGGTCGATGAAACCAATCTAGCCAAGGTACCGGAGTTCGAGAAAGTGGAAGCGGGAGACGAGCCAGAACCGATTGTTCTCCTTCCCGGTGAAGCCACGGGCATTTGGGCTCTGAACCGGGAAGATCTGGGAACGATCTGCAAGACCCCCGAAGTGTTGAAGAAGGTCGAACGCTGGGAGGAGACTCTCTTCCTATTCGGCCGGATTCAGTACATGGAACTCTCCGCGGTTGGAGAGGCGCAGATGCATGAAACATTCTGGTGCTGCCGTTACATTCACGGCGAAAAGAGCAGCGCGCTGGTGATGGCGGGGCCTCCGGCCTACAACAAGCACAGCTGATGGCGACGGCCCGACAGGCCCGACTAGCCCGACTAAGGTTGATCGGACCTTGAGCAATCATCGCCGCATGACGCGATGCACCGAGCTGGTGGGCCTCGGCTTTGCTACACTTCTCGCTGGCCACAGCGGTTCCACAATTGCTGCACCCCGAAGCCGCTCATGTTAAGCGATGTTTTCCTGAACCGGGGTCCCAACGAACGGGTCCTTGTCCGTGGGGTGGAAGAAAATGTCACCCCGCAAGATTTTGATAGGGCACGTGAATTGTGGAACCGCTCTAGCGCCAGGGTCTCTTCCCAATTCGATTACACAAAATCGCAGGAGATTGGATGCCCGTTGTCGAACTCGTTCGCGTGACGAAAGCCTACGAAAACAAAGTCGCGGTGCGCGAATTGAGCCTCTCGATTGAAGCCGGCCAGATGTTCGGCCTCCTGGGACCCAACGGTGCGGGCAAAACGAGCTCGATTCGCATGATGATGGGCATCACCCTACCCGACTCGGGCCAGGTGAATCTCTTCGGGAGTCCATTTGATCGGAGGAGTCTCGAACGCGTCGGCTATCTCCCCGAAGAGCGCGGACTCTATAAGAAGATGAAAGTGCTGGAGCAGCTAGTTTTCTTCGGCGAATTGCACGGACTCACAGCGTCCGAAGCGCGCAAGCGGGCCGCGGATTGGGCCAAACGCCTGGAGATCGATGAGACGTTGGGCAAGAAAACCGAAGAGCTTTCCAAAGGCATGCAGCAGAAGATCCAGTTCATCGGATCGCTGTTGCACGACCCAGGACTGATCGTGATGGATGAGCCATTCAGCGGGCTCGATCCGGTGAACGCCAAGCTGCTGGAGAAAACGCTTCTCGAACTGAAAGATCAAGGCAAAGCGATTGTGTTTTCGACCCACCGCATGGACCAGGTGGAAAAGCTGTGCGATTCGATTTGCCTCATCGACAAAGGAGTAGCGGTACTCACGGGGACGATGCGGGAGATCAAGTCACGCTACGAGCGGAATCACGTGGTGGTCGAGTTTGAAGGCAGCGCGGAGTTTCTGAACAGCACGGAGATTGCCGAAGCAAAAAACTTTTCCGGCCATGCGGAAATTCGGCTCAAGCCGCATGGCAACGCGCAAAAGCTGCTGCAGGAAGCCTCGGCGGGCGCCACGATCTACCGCTATGAACTTGTCGAGCCATCGCTTGAAGAGATTTTCATCTGGACAGTGGGAGGCAAAGCGGATGCGTAATATTCTGCTCATCGCAAGGCGCGAGTATTTGGAGCAAGTGCGCGGACGAGCCTTCCGGATGACGACCATTGGCCTGCCCGCGGTGTTTGCACTGATTCTTGGCGTCGGGTATCTATCCAGCCTCGGCCTGGGCGCAAACCGGCATATGGCCGTTGTGGCGTCTGATCCGGCGCTGGCAAACGAGATTCGCAATCAGCTCGTCGGCGATAAAGAAGCCAAGGCACGAGTCGACGTGATTACACAGCCGACGCCGCAGGAACGCGCGCAGCTTGTGAAGCAGGTGCAATCCGAGCAGCTGGATGGACTGCTTTGGGTGGATGCGGCGCCGGGCAAAACCCCGATCGGCACGTTCATCTCGCAATCCTCGGGAGACTTCATCACGGCCGCGCGACTGAAATCGGCATTGACGCATGCGGTGCTGGATGAACAGTTGATGGGCGGCGGAATGAACCAGGGGGATGCGGACACGCTCGTGGATGGCCTCGCGCTCAACACGCTCCAGGTGAAAAAAGACGGGAGCCTGGTGAAGACCAACGCCGAGGCTTCGCTCTGGAAGGGCTATGTAATGGCCTTTCTGTTGTCGATGACCACAATGATTTACGGCATGAACGTGGCTCGCTCGATCATTCAGGAAAAGACCTCCCGCATCTTTGAAGTCATGCTGGCGATTGCAAAGCCCGGCGACATGCTGGCGGGAAAACTGATCGGCGTGGGCGCCGTAGGATTGACGCAGATTGCCATTTGGCTCGCGGCCGGCGCCGTGATCCTGTTCTCGCCGCTCGCAGCAGTCATCATGACCGGGGAGTTTGCCGTGCGCTTCACGTGGACTGAAGCTGTGCTGTTCCCTGTGTACTTCGTGCTCGGCTACCTGCTGTACAGTTCCCTGTTCGCTGGCCTTGCCGCAACGTGCGAAACGGAACAGGAGCTGCAGATGTATATGCCATTGGCAGCAGCGCCGACGTGGCTGAGTTTCGCCCTGATCCTGCTGATCATCAATGACTCGAATTCCTTTTGGTCCGTAGCGGCATCGTTCTTTCCCCCCACTGCGCCGGTCATCATGTTTCTGCGCATGGCGTCAGAGATCCCTCCCACGTGGCAGCTCGCAGTCTCCATCGGGCTGCTGATCTTGAGTGTGTGGCTGGTGTTGTGGTTCTCGGCCCGGCTCTATCGCGTGGGCATTCTGATGTACGGAAAACGCGCGACGTTGCCGGAGCTGATCCGCTGGCTACGGTATAGCTAGCGAACGGTTCGATGTCCCGGCCGAAACCCGCAGCTAGAATCGAAGCAGTGAACACCGAAATGAGCCCTAAATTCACCTTTGGTCAGCGCATTGTACTGGCCATCGTTCCGCGCATTGTGTGGGCTCTGCTCAGCGTTGTTGGCCGCACCTGGCGCTTCGAGGTGATTGCCGAACCGGGCGTCATTCCAGTACGCGACGGCAAGAAGGCCGGCCCGGAAATCTACTGCTTCTGGCACCAATGCGTGCTTCCCTGCGCGTTTTATTTTCGCGGATCGGGCGCCGTGATCCTGATCAGCCGCAGCTTCGACGGCGAACTCATTACGCGGATTCTCAGGATGTTCGGCTTCGATGCCGTGCGCGGCTCCAGTTCCCGTGGCGCGCGCGAAGGGTTGCTTGGCTTGGCACACGTAATCGAGTCAGGACATACCGCGATCTTCACCGCAGACGGGCCGCGCGGACCGATTTACCGAACCAAAATGGGGCCTATCAAATTGGCGCAGATCACGGGCGCGCCGATAGGAGCATTTCATCTCCAGCCGCAGAGAGCCTGGATTCTCAACTCGTGGGATCGCTTCCTGATTCCCAGGCCCTTTACGCGAATCTGCGTGAGCTGGGCGAACTGGACCAAAGTCCCTGAAGATTTGCCGCCGGAGAATTTCGAGACGAAACGCGAAGAGTTGAATGCGGCGATCGAGAGGGCGCGCCTACGCGCTCTCGCACGCTCCGGGAAAGTTGCATCATGAACCTTTCGGGGAGCGGCCTGCGGGTTGCGGATTTCAACTTCGACCTCCCTGCAGGGCTCATCGCACAGCATCCTCCAGCAGAACGCGGACAAAGCCGCATGCTGGTGATGGACCGGGCCAATGGAGTCTTTCGGGACGCCCATTTCAGCGACTTCCCTTCCCTACTTCGGCCCGGTGACTTGCTGGTGTTGAACGACAGCCGCGTGATTCCCGCGCGCCTTTTCGCCCGACGGACCTTGCGTCGAGAACGGGAGAAACCCACCGGGCGCATTGAAGTCATGCTCACCGAACAGGCAGGCGAGGGTGAATGGCGTGCCCTCGTCCGACCCGGCAGGAAGGTCGCCATCGGTGAGCAGCTGGTTTTCGAGTCGCCCTCAGGCCAAATTGCACTCGAAGCTGAAGTGGTGGAGCGTGGCGGATTCGGGGAGCGACTGCTGCGCTTCGCGCCGGTGAAGGATTTCTATGCAGCACTCGAGCAGATCGGGCACATTCCGCTGCCTCCCTACATTCGACGCGAAGATGCGGTGGAAGATCGCGAACGCTATCAGACCGTTTTCGCGCGCGAGCGCGGTTCGGTGGCTGCACCCACTGCCGGACTGCATTTCACCAGTGCTGTGCTCGACGCAATTGCTGCAAAGGGAGTGGAAATTGCGCGGGTCACCTTGCATGTGGGTCTGGGAACATTTGCGCCTCTGCGCGTCGACCGGGTCGACGAGGTGCGTTTGCACCGGGAGCACTACACAATCCCCCAAGGGACGGCCGAGTCTGTGAACCATGCCAAGCGGGAAGGACGCCGGATCATCGCGGTCGGCACGACTGTGGTGCGCACGCTGGAAGCGGCTGCGTTAGAGACGGACGGCGGCCCGCTGGAGGCGAACAGCGGAGAAACCGGAATTTTTATTCAGCCTGGATTTCAGTTTCGTATTGTGAATGGTTTGTTGACGAACTTTCATCTACCCCAATCGAGTTTGCTCATCCTGGTGAGCGCATTTGCCAGCCGCGAAGGAGTCTTAGCCGCCTACGCTCATGCAGTCACGAAAAGTTATCGATTCTTCAGCTACGGAGATTGCATGTTCCTGACCTAAGTAACCTGAAGCCAGGCTTCGAATCCCGCCTATGACCCGTTGACCATTACACTTGCCCTATCTCTCATCGACTAGCCCGGCGGCTCCAGGCAAGAGGCCGCACCGACAATTGCCGGGCATTATGGATCGCGGGTTGTAGGAGATTTCGTGTCCGCCGAAGGGTAAGGGAATCAAGTGTTGCACGGGCCAAGCTTCAACCAAAGCCAGTAACTGGGCTGCGACGGGATATCCGGAGTTCTGGGGGAGTTAGGGGTCGGCTTTTAACTCAAGGAACACGATTTTGCGAGGTCTGGGAGTGTAACCCTACTGCTTCACCCCCCCTTGTCTGCCGTATACAACCGTGTACACCAAGTTGTTACAACTTCAGTGTATCGCATTGAATTAATACACCTTGACTTATAATGATTTGGAGGGACAATTGCTTATATAGAGAAGTATTCCGTATTCACAGTGAGGAATGAGGGGGCAGAGTTGCACTCGATCGCTTGGTGGCCGACTGTTCTCGTTCTTGCTGTGTCGACCTTCACCGATTTACGCAGCCGCCGCATTCCGAATTGGCTGGTGCTGCCCTTTTTGGCAGTGGGTATTGTTGTGTCATGCGTTCCCAAGGGTTGGCACGGAATCGGAATCGGCCAGAGTCTTGAAGGCATGGGCTTGGGGTTGTTACTGTTCGGCTTCCTCGCCTTCATGGGCGGTATGGGCATGGGAGATGTGAAGCTATGCGCAGCGATTGGCGCATGGGTCGGGCCTAAGCAGCTGTTTGTGGCATTGGTATTGACAGGAATCGTGGGTGGCGTGATGGCAATCGGCTGGGCGGTCTTGGGAGGGTTCGTCGGAGAGCTCTTTTCCGGCACAGGCGATTTGATGTTCGGATGGAGAAAACGTGAAGGGCGTGCGGAACAAAAGCATACGCTCTCGAATCCTGGTGCACGAAAAATGCCGTATGCGCCGGCCATTGCAGTAGGGACACTGGTTTCGTTTTTTGCCTTTGCGGGTTGAGACAATAGATTTGCGATGCATGAGAGAAGAAGAATTGAGATGCGAGTTAAACCCGATCAACGCCGCAAGCAGCTAGGAGTCTCGGACCGGTAATGCAGAATCATTTTGAAGATTTAGAAATAGCGGCTGGCGCAAGCGATTTGTCGATTGCCTTAATTGGCCCGAATGAAAATCGCAGGAGGATTGTCGCCAACGCCCTGGCCGGCTCAGGCAGCTCGACGGTGCGGGAGTTCCCAGCGTACCCCTCAAAGACGAATGATGTTCCACGCATGATGGAACAGAATTTCGATGTCTACATCATCGATTTGGACGGCGACCAGCGCTATGCGCTCGAGCTGGTCGAAGAGATCTCCGCCAATCCGGCCGTGACGGTCATGGTCTTCTCGATGAACAACGACCCAAACCTGTTGATGAGCTGCATGCGTTCCGGTGCGCGCGAATTTCTCTCGCAGCCGGTGGCGCTTGGACCTCTGAACGAGGCGTTGTCTCGTGCATCCTCGCGCCGCCCCTCTACGCGCATACCCTCCAACAAGCCCGGCGGAAAGGTATTGGTTTTTCTGGGCGGCAAGGGCGGCTCTGGCGTCACCACCGTAGCTTGCAACTTTGCGGTGTCGCTGGTGCAGGAGTGCGCCCAAAACGCGGTGTTGATCGATCTGGACCTTCCCCTCGGCGATGCTGCGCTGAATCTCGGCATCAGCCCTCAGTTCTCCACCGTGGATGCTCTTCAGAACTACACCCGGATGGATCAAAACTTTCTTTCGAAGCTTCTCACCAAGCACAGTTCAGGTTTGTTTGTGCTCGCGGCCCCGGGCAAATTTCCCCAGGTGGAAGTGAGCAACGAGGCCATGGAGCGGTTGGTTGCCGTTGCCCGGATGGCGTATGACTATGTGGTGGTCGATGCAGGTTCGCGATTTGATTTAAGCGGGACCACGCTGGTGGATCAGGCAGACACGGTCTACCTGGTGATGCAGGCCGGAATTCCCGAACTGCGCAATTCGCACCGAGTCATTTCGGAATATTTCAAGAACGGCGGATCCAATCTCGAAATTGTGCTCAACCGCTTCATGCCGCGTTCAGGCGGGGTGGACGAGGAACACATTTCGAAAGCGCTGACCCGGCCGGTGCAATGGAAGATTCCCAGCGACTACGTGACCGTGCGGCGCATGCAGAATGAGGCCACTCCGCTGGCTCTGGAAGACTCGATGATCGCCCGGGCTATTCAGGACATGGCAAGGACGGCATGCGGAATGCCGGCGAAGCCTGAAAAGAAAAAAGGATTCAGTCTATTCGGTTGAACGATGGGGTCATTGAAAATCCCGTGAATTGGAAGGTCGCAACGTGGAACATCTAAATCTTGAGAATTTTAAATCGGAAGTACATCGCACTCTGATCTCGAAACTGGATCTGGAGAAACTGTCGCGCGTCAATTCCAACCAGGCGCGCCAGGCAGTATCGAGCATTATCAGTGAAATCATCAGCGATCGGCGGGTGCCGCTGAGTTTTGACGAGCAGGAAAAGATCCAGACCGATTTGCTGGACGAAGTTTTTGGACTTGGGCCGCTCGAGCCATTGCTGAAAGACCAGAAGATTTCCGATATTCTCGTCAACGACAAGGATCATGTCTTCATCGAGCGCGGCGGCCTGCTGACCCGCGCGGATGCAGCATTCCGCGACGATCGCCATCTGCTCCAAATCATTGACAGAATCGTGTCACGCGTTGGCCGCAGAGTCGACGAATCGTCGCCCATGGTGGATGCCCGCTTGCCTGACGGATCGCGCGTGAACGCCATCATTCCGCCGCTCGCTCTCGACGGCCCATCGTTGTCCATTCGCCGATTTGGTACTGGCCCTCTGGCCGCTAATCAGCTGGTGCAGTTGAAGAGCATCTCCGCCGAGATGATGGAATTGCTCTCATCCGCGGTGCGTGCCCGCCTCAGCATTCTCATCTCGGGCGGCACCGGCGCCGGCAAAACAACCTTCCTCAATATTCTTTCGCAGTACATTCCGCAAAACGAGCGCATCATCACCATCGAAGACGCAGCGGAACTGCAGCTGGCGCAGGAGAACATTGTGCGCCTGGAAACGCGCCCGCCGAACGTCGAAGGCCAGGGAGCAATCCGGCAGCGGCAACTGCTCATCAACAGCCTTCGTATGCGTCCCGACCGCATCGTCATCGGTGAGGTTCGCGGCGAGGAAGCATTCGACATGTTGCAGGCCATGAATACTGGCCACGAAGGTTCAATGACCACGGTCCACGCCAACACGGCGCGCGATGCCCTCACCCGTCTTGAGTCAATGGTGGCGATGAGCAACCTGAACCTTCCGGAAAAGACCGTGCGGCAACAGATCGCCTCTGCACTCACGATCGTTGTGCAGTGCACACGCTTGAGCGACGGCTCGCGCAAATGCGTAAGCATCCACGAAATTACCGGCATGGAAGAGAACGTGATCAGTATGCAGGAAATCTTCACGTTCCAAAAGAAAGGAATCGGGCCGAATGGAAAAGTGCTTGGATTGTTCAAGCCGAGCGGCATTCGTCCGCGATTCCTCGAGCAGCTGCGGACCGCAGGCATTTTCCTGCCACCGAGCCTGTTCGAGCGAGTCACCGAAGTCAATTAAGCAGAAAGGGGGCTAAGCAGCGATGGGACTGATCGTCGTAGTTGTATTTCTCGGGGTCTTCGCAGTAGTCGCTTTGATGGCCGCTGCAACCGGCACTGGCGCCACAAAGCAGGACAAGGAAATGCTGGCCCGGCTTGACTCAGCCCTGGCCACGGGCAAGTCGAAGGGCGACATGTCAGACTTGCTGATCGACGTCCGCAAGAATGAGTTGCTGAGCACAATCCCTTGGATCGACAAGGCCCTTCGCAAGGTCGAGCTCACGCCGCGTTTGCGCCGTTTGCTCTATCAGGCCGACCTGAAATGGACTGTCGGCGGCCTGATGATGATGTGCTTTGTAGCGTTTGCGATCCCGGGCTACCTTGTCTACTGGCGCACCGGCGCCATTCTTTTCGGAGTGCTGATCGGAGCAGTAACCGGATTTGCACCCATCGGCTACGTCATGTTCAAGCGCAACAAGCGCCTGAGCAAGTTTGAAGAGGGGCTGCCGGAGGCGTTGGATTTGGTCTGCAGCGCGCTTCGCGTTGGACACAGCTTGAATTCTGCTCTGGGCCTGGTCACTCGTGAATGCCCCGACCCTGTCGGCACTGAATTCCGCGTCTGCTTCGATGAACAGAACTACGGCCTGGAACTGAAGACGGCATTGGAAAACATGACCAATCGCATGCCGGTCCAGGACCTGAGGATTGTCGTGACGGGAATCCTGATCCAGAAAGAGAGCGGCGGCAACCTGGCCGAAGTGCTGGAAAAGGCAGCCGAAGTCATTCGCGAGAGATTTCGACTCAAGCGACAAGTAATGACTCACACCGCGCAAGGGCGGCTGACGGGATTGATTCTTACCTTTCTGCCGATTTTCCTGGGATGCGCGTTGTACTTTGTGAATCCGGAAATGATGAGCCTGCTTTGGACTCGCGAGATCGGAATCAAACTTCTCTATGCGGCGGGCGGCATGATCGTGGTGGGCGGACTCATTATTCGCAAAATCGTCAACATGGACGTGTAAAGGGGACTTATGGGAGTTGCAATAGCGTCATTTTTTGCGGTGTTCCTGCTGGTCTTAAGCGGCGGCGTCCTCATCTTCTATCGCGAAACCATTCAGGCGCGCATCAGCTCCGCGATCAATCCACAGGTAAGGCAGCAAAAGACCCTGAAGACAACCATCCTGGACACCCGCGAAGTGCTCGAAGGTGTGGTCGAGCGGTTCGAGAAAGTCATTCCCAGAAGCGAAGCAGAAGTTTCTGTGATCCAGCAGCGGTTGATTCGAGCCGGATTCCGCGAAGATTCTGCGATGAAGATCTTCTACGGCGCAAAGGTGATCACGCCGCTGTTTCTCTGCCTGATTGCGATGGTGACAGGTTTTGCTCGGCAGAATCCGTTCTTCATCTACGTTGCCTGTCTGGGCATCGGGTTTCTTGCCCCGGACTTCTGGCTGGGAAGACAGATCTCGAACCGCCAGACTAAGATTCGGCGTGGCTTGCCAGATGTGCTCGATATGCTCGTCATCTGCGTCGAGGCCGGCCTCAGTCTTGACCAAGCTACCGCTCGCACCGCGGAAGAGCTCAAAGGATCACAGCCGATCCTGAGCGATGAGTTAAGCGTCGTCGCATTGGAACAAAGGGCAGGTAGTGCTCGCTCGGAAGCCTGGAAACATCTGGCTGATCGCACCGGCCTCGATATTGTCCGCAATTTGGTTTCGATGCTCGTGCAGTCGGAGCAGTTCGGTACGAGCATTGCGAAGACTTTGCGAGTTCATTCTGACACGCTGCGAACGAAGCGCGTGCAGGAAGTTGAAGAGAAGGCAGCAAAGCTATCAGTCAAACTTCTCTTTCCGCTTGTTCTATTTATCTTCCCCTCTCTGTTCGTTGTGGTTCTCGGACCTGCCGTGATCCTTATGGCAGATTCGTTCAAATCTCTATTTGGTCACTAAAAGAAGGGGGGATTGCAATGGACAGCGCGACAATCATCCGAGTGGTTTCCGGAGTGCTTTTCGTTCTGGTTCTGGGCTTCTTAGTCCAGCGCCGCCGCAGCCGTGTTAAGTAACCACGATTCATTGAGGAACGTGGAAAACCTGCATTATTTCGCACCATGTGAGTGAGACGGATCCAAACATGGAAAGGGGGTATCGCGATGGACACTGCGACAATTATCCGAATTGCTGCCGGCGTGCTCTTTGTTCTTGTGCTGGTCATTCTGATTCAGCGCCGACGCACGAACGTTAAGTAGCTCACTACTCCTCGAAGATCCTGTGGAGCCTGCAACACTTCGCACCATGTGACCCAGATGGATCCGAACACGCGAAAGGGGGAGTCGTAATGGACACAGCGACAATCATTCGGATTGCTGCCGGCGTACTTTTTGTTCTCGTGCTGGTCATCCTGATTCAGCGCCGTCGCACCCGCGTCAAGTAGCGGTGGCGACACGAGTACAGAAAGTGGCTGGGCGGCTGTTCAGTCGGCGAATCCTCCGTTCGCATCGCCGGCCGGAAGTTCCGTCTCTTTGAAAGCAGGAGAATTTTAGATGTTCCATTTAGATAAGACTCTTGGAAACGGGACCCGGCCGGTAGCTTTAGAAGTAATTGCCATTCAACTGTTGAGTGAATTGAATTCAATAACTGGGAACAGAGATTAAGTTAAGAGCAGCACGCCCTGCGGTCGCGCGGAAAGGGTGAGGAGATATGGAAGGTCAAAGATACTGTGTATACAATCAGACGCGCGAGAGTTTCCTAAGTTTAGGAGTTACTGTAGCCGACGCTGCCCCAGGTTATGTGAGAGAGCTAATTGACAGAGTTAGCGTGAAGCCGGATAGCGGCCTATGGATGATTCCTTATCGAGGCATTCTTCCGGCGCACGTCCATTCCCCAGTCGATTTGGTTTACCTCGACAGTAACTATCGAGTTATACAAGAAATCGAGTCCTTTCTGACTTCTACTGTCGAGCCATTGAAGGACGAGGCGGCAAGCGCTCTGGTGTTGCCGGCGCACACCATTTATTCCTCGCAAACGCAGCCAGGAGATCAGATGGTGATTTGCGTTGCAGATGAGATGGAGCGGCGCTTAGAGCGGCTGTCGGGCTCCATTGCTTCCATGTCGAATTCCCAGAGCGTCGTAGCGACAAAGGAAAAGCATTCTGGTAACGGCTCTTCTGCCCATGCCCCATTGCAGATTCGCTCGGCAAGTAGGCAAACTACAGATCAGGGGAAAGACACTATGGATAACTTAGGTTTAAAGACCGGAAAGCGAGGTTCACTCTTAGGCTGGATCCAAAACTGGCTCTCATCGGATCGTCGACGTGCGCCCCGCCAGCCACTGCCGGGGCTCGTTGCCTATTACTGGACTGGCAGCACACCTCGCGCTTATCAGATCGCCGACATTAGTTCTAGTGGCTTCTACGTGCTCACCGAAGAGCGGTGGTTCCCAGGAACCATGGTTCTCATGACCCTGCAACGAACAGACAGCGCCGGAAAAAACCTCGATGATTCGATAGCGGTTCAGTCGCGGGTCGTCCGCTGGGGTAGCGATGGATTGGGCCTTGCCTTCGTTCTCTCGAAGGCAGTCGATCCGAACAGCGGTGAATCGATGCGGGAAAATGGCGCAGACAAGAAGATGCTCGAACGCTTCCTTGAACGGCTGAAAGACAGCAACGCCGAGTTGCGCTTCGCCGGAAGATAAGCCGAACTCAATCCCAATAATCGATCGTCGTCTACACTTAGCGCGGCACACGAGCGAAGGCATCCTGAAGTGTGAGTGGAACGACCTTGGCACGCATTCCAACTAAAAAGCGAGAAGTGAACCGAACCCTCAGCACTAGAGCGGTTCCACAATTCATGTGCCCTTGCCAGTTCAGTGCGAGGTGGCATTTTATTAAGGAAAATGCCACTCCGCAGTAGCGGCTTCGGGGTGCAGCAATTGTGGAACCGCAGTAGCCGCTTTAATCCGCGTCTTCCGGGATGATCAAGAGCACTTCCACTCGGGCAATTTGCCCATTGTGCTTCGCCGGTCTGAATTTCCACTGCTGTAGCGCCTGCAGCAATAGCCGAGTCTGAGTGAACTCCGGCGGGAAAACAAGCGCCAGCGATTCAAAATGTCCGGCTTCATTCACGAATCCGTGAACCATCAAGGCATCTGCATTCACATTGACGGGACTGTCGCTGGGCCGAACGATGTAAGTCGGCCACGGAGCATCGATGTGATTCACGTTCCCTGCAGTAGCTGCTTCTGTCTTAGACGGAAGCGAGTATTGCAGAATCCAGCTCCTCGCTAGACCTACGTGAAGATACACGGAATAGACAAGCCGGCCACCCCAGAGCCTGGATGTCTCCGGGAATTCCTCTGCCATGGAAGAGCCCACAACGACAACACCATACTGACCGTTTTGCGGCAGAGTAATCCGAGTAAACGTCGGCTCGGTTCCCTGCCCGCCGCCTCCGTTTCCAGAGCCGGAGTTACCGCTCGCGTTGCCGGAGTTTCCTCCGTTTCCTGCATTGGCGCCATTGCGCGTGCCTGCCGGGCCGGGCGAGTTTCCAGATGTACCTTGACTTTGCTGAAGACCCTTTTCGGCACCATTGCTTTTAGGATCGCCGGTGCCGGACTGGGAAGAATTACCTGCTTTGCCCGGCCGCATGGCGCCGGACTCACTGCCAGGCCCTGTCTGATTTACCGCCGGCAAAGCGATGGTTCCCTTGGCCATCTCCTCTTCCGAGATAGATAGCATGGCTGCCGAACTCGGCTGAATGGAGGACTTGGATGTAGTCTCAGGCAGCAGATCTGCAACGGTGGCGCCCGAAACAACGACGGGGGTCGACGAGCTGGGCGACGGCATTGGCATCGACGTTGAAAACGGCGTTGATGTTATCGGAACATCCGAGACGTGGGTCTCAGGCGTCGGGCGCGTTAGGACTGGGCGCGTATTGTTGATGGCAAGCTTTTGCGGTTGCGGCGGGGTGATGAGTTGAAGCTTCGGCCGCTGCGCCGACCAAAGTAGCAGGGACGGAAGCTTGGCTTTGGTAATCAGTTGATTCGGCGGAATGTCAGGCTGAACTATCGTCCTGTCGGCAAGGTGCAGCTTTGGAACCTGGAGAGGACTCGACGTGGGCGCCGCGGGAAGGTCATGGGCAGACGTCGTGTGCGCGGTCGAGTTTTGACCGGGATACATACCGCTATTGGCTGAATTCTGCCTTCTCACGGGATCGGGAAGAGTAATGTCGACCTGCCGAAGCGTATAGCGGTCCGCGGCGGACCTCATGTTAATGCGAGGGGCGAAAATAAAGCCGTAAGCAACAATGCCCACAACGAGAATGTGCACCAGGACCGATACCACAAAGGAATACGGTCTTTGGTGTCCTCGCGGCGGTACCGCAAAAAGTGAAATCGGGGGAGTCCCCATATCGGGATCGGATTCCTCTCTTGCTTGGCTTGATCCTACTTTACATGGAGAGAGACTCTTTGTGAGCAGATACATATAACAAATGCAGATGCCTTTTGTTACCTGCGCGATGAAAGGAACCGTGGACGATCCTGGATTCGGGCTTGGGAGACTCTCATGGAGTTTCTACTTGAACGAGCCTGATGCGATCGGCAACTTCGATCCATAGGTAGGCCGAAACTCCGATCAACGGGAAAGTTTTTGCCCGGGGGAAACTGTGACAAGTTAGAAAGAACGTGGACGGGCCGAACGGAATCCGAAAGTAACTAGACAGGGTTATTGGCATTGCTCATAGTAGTGGCACAGATCAGCTTGCAGTAACAACATACCGAATGGACAAGTCAGGTCGGCTTGCGCTCAATTGAGACTGGTTTATGACTAACGCTGAAGCTTCAAGCGACGAGGCTGCAGACCTAGACGATGCGAGGGCAACTACGCGCATTTTCTTATGGGAAAAAGCTAGGTGACAGCAGGGGTACTATAGGTTAAAGGTTCTTTTTTTTGTTGACGAAGCGCTCCTGCAGTGATGCTATACTTCATCGTCATTAATCCTCATTTGGAGCCCAACCAAGTGACTCCCTAACTCGGCGGACTCGCCCGCCGTTTCCTATGCGTTCGCCGACGCTGGGATAACGGGGCCGATGCCAAACCATAAAGTTAACGAAGACAGGATCTCTGAATGAACCGAAGATTGTTGATCATCCTCCTTAGTGCTTTCGTGATCGCAGCGATCAGCACATACGTCGTCTGGCGCATGGTGGGGGCGCGTTTGAGTGTCGCCAAGCCGCAGGCGTCGACGACTCTCGTTGCCGCCGCCAAAGACGTCAAAATCGGGATGATCCTTGCCCCAACTGACCTGACAAGCATCCAGCTTGTCGGACAAGTCCCGCCAGGCGCCATTCTTGATAAGAAAAACGCGATCGGCCGTGGGGTGATTTCAAATATTTATTCGGGAGAGCCGATTCTCGATAACCGCTTGGCGCCGATCGGATCTGGTGGCGGACTGGCAGCGACGATCAAGGAAGGCATGCGCGCCTGCGCGATCAAAGTAGATGAGGTCGTTGGTGTAGCGGGCTTCGTCACTCCGGGTATGCGGGTCGACGTACTGGTTTCGGGTGTACCGCCAGGCCAGGGAAATAGTCAAGACACGCAAACGAAAACGATCCTGCAGAACATCGAAGTTTTGTCGGCTGGCACTGATATCCAGAAGGACGCCGAAGGCAAGCCGCAGCAAGTGCAGGTGGTCAATCTTCTCGTCACACCCGAACAGGCGCAAATCCTGGCGCTGGCAAGCAACCAGATGAAAATCCAGTTGGTGCTGCGAAATCCGCTGGACACCTCAACCGTGACCGTCCCAGAGACCGCAATGACGAACCTTTTTACGGGCGGAGTATCGCCGAAAAAGCCAACAACAGTTGCCGCGCCAAGGAAGGCAAAAGCAACTGCAGCGCCGCCATTCACCATTACGGTGATCAACGGTGCACAAAAATCTGAAGAGAAATTTGTTTCTCCCGGGGGGCAACAGTGAAAGTGAGAACCGGCGTTAGCATTGCCAGTTTAGGTATTTTGGCGTTCGTTGTATGCGCCCCGATGACAATCCTAAGTCAGGCGGCCGCTGAAGCCGCTCAGAGTGGAACACCTGCTGCTCAGGTAGCTCCGCCGGCGCCGCAGAATTCCGCGCCTCCCCCACAGCCTGCTGCGGCCCCGACACCGATGCAGCCGATTGGACCATCCAGCCAGGACTCTGCAAACGACTTATCTGTGACCGTCGGCAAGTCTGTGGTCCTCGATCTCGCGCGGCCCATCACGCGCATCGTAGTCGGATTGGGTGACTATGCCGAAGCCAGCGCCGTCAGTCCGACACAGGTCCTCGTGAACGGCAAATTGGCCGGAGAAACGACGCTCATTTTGTGGGACACAGGCGGTGGTCGTCAGTTCTTCAATGTCACTGTTCGTCCAAGCACCTTCGCGACGCATGATCAGTTGGAGGCAGTGCGCCGCCAACTGCGCACCGAACTACCGGGCCAGGAACTTAACGTGACCACGGAAGGGGGCAACGTCTACCTTCGTGGCACCGTGACCGACTTGAGCAGCTCCGGCCGAGCTGTTCTCATTGCGGGCACCGCTGGGAAAGTCATCAACCTGCTGAACGTGAAGGTTCCGGAGCCGGAGCGGCAGATTCTCCTGAAAGTGCGCTTTGCAAGCATCGATCGCACCAAAGAGAGGCAGCTAGGCATCAATGTGTTCAGCACTGGAATTGGAAATACGATCGGCGCGGAAACAACAGGACAATTCTCGTCTCCAACGGTGACGCCGAACCCCGGCGCACCGACCACCCTGACCCTCTCGAACGAGTTGAACCTCTTCGCCTTCTATCCCGGCCTAAACATCGGAGCAACCATCGAAGCCATGGAACAGCGAGGACTTGCTGAGACCCTGGCCGAGCCCAACATCCTGGCGCAGAACGGGAAGCAAGCTAGCTTCCTCGCGGGCGGTGAATATCCCTTTCCAATGGTTCAAGGAGCCGGAGTCGGGGGAAGTGGCGCCGTCACCATCGCATTCAAGGAGTATGGCATCCGCCTGAACTTCATCCCCACGATCACTCCGCGGGGCACAATCCGTTTGCAGGTCTCACCCGAAGTGAGCGCACTGGACTTCGGCGACGCTGTTTCGATCGCAGGATTTGTGGAACCCGCCATCACTGTGCGCCGGGTCAAGACTGAGGTAGAACTTGCTGATCGCCAAAGCTTCGCCATCGGCGGAATGCTGGACAATACGGAAAACGAAACCTTTCAGAAGATCCCATTCCTGGGTGACATTCCGATTCTTGGCAAGTTCTTCCAGAGCATGTCGCGGACGAAGAACAATACCGAGCTGATTGTCATCGTTACGCCCGAGATCGTCACTCCCGTGCCAGCTGGGACCGAAATAGCAGTGCCAAAGCGTCCACAACCGTTCCTGCCACCCAACTCGAATACGCCGATGAACACACCCGACACGACGGCAATCTCCCCTCTGGCCGCGCCGGCGACGATGCCAGTGGAGCAACTCATCGAGACCATGAAACCTGAGACGCCGTTGTCGGATAGCGGCGGCTACGGTAGTGGTGGCGGCGGAGGAGGAGGCGGAGGTGGAAGCGGTGCCAGTATGGGTGGCGCGTCGCCTCAATAGCTTCGACCGTGATTCGTCCGATTGCTCGAGAAGAATGCCTGTGTTGCGCAAGCCCTGTCCGTTGCGGACAGGGCTTGTTCTTTGGTCCTGACTCTCGACTTTTGATTGTCGGACTCGCTTCGCGAGTTCTGCCTGTCCAAATTATTTAGGCAAGAAGGCTGTTTGGATCCACGAAGCTCGATAGAAGAGGTGATCGGTTTGATGTCGCTACGCGAGTGGTTTACGCCAAAAGGTGTTTCCGAAAAGGCTTCGAGGCTTCGGGTCAAAAACATCACGCGCAATACTCAAATTGCTACGGACGTCGAGCTTGCTGACAGTGGTCCCCGACGATCACGAGGCCTGCTGGGCCGCAAAGGGCTTGCGGCCGGGGAAGGACTTTGGATCGTCCCATGCGAAGCGGTCCATACCTTCGGTATGCAGTTTTCGATCGACTTGGTGTACATCGATCGGGAATATCGGATAAGAAAGATCCGCAGGAACGTACCGCCGTGGCGCTTGTCAGCTTGTCTTCGAGCACACTCTGTAATCGAGCTCGCGGCAGGCAGCATTCACGAGAACATTGCGCAGCCAGGAGATATTGTCGAGATCTCGACTTTCAATCCAGGATAGACCCGCATAACTGCAGCGTCCGATGGCACGAGGAGCAATTAGCAAAGCAGCTCTTGCAATCTGTTCAAGTGGCAGAATCCAATAGGGTCAATATTGCCGGATCGGATTTCTCAGGCATTACTTTGATACTGTTGCAACTGGCCTGAGGCAGTCGAGATAGATTGTGGTCCTTCGCCAGAACCTCAATTTCAGTCATTGCGAAATGGCTGACGAATCTGTATGTTGCCGAATTCTGTGAGTTAACACTTTCGTGTGATGTATACGAGAACGGCAAACTCATGAGCAACTGTATACAGCAGTTTACATCTAATTGTCCTTGACTCCTCGTAAGTTATTGAGTTTTAATGAATGCAACCTACCCATATCGAGTGGCAATGGATTTGCTATGAGATAGCTAGCCCAGCCTGTAGCTGGAACACAAACAATGCTTAGGAGAACTGGAGATGAATGAAATGATGCTCAAAACCTACTTGAAGTTGCAGGCCCTGATGAATCGGGAAGAAGGTCAGGACCTCGTGGAATATGCACTCGTCGTTGCCTTGATTGCCTTCGGTGCTGTTGCCGCCATGAAGGGCTTGTCCACTGAAATCAACACGGCATTCAACGTGATCAGCAGCGATCTGGCGACTTCCCTGTAGTTAGTGTGGGTCCCATGGTAACTGCCAAAAGGACCGACTGAATATTTAGAGAGCGGTGAAGATAGTGTTCCCCAAACTCCATATTTACTTCGCAACTCTCTTAAATAGGGAAGAAGGACAAGATCTAGTCGAATATGCACTCGTTGTGGCGCTGATTGCATTCGGTGCAGTCATTTCTATGAAGGGCCTTTCGACTGAGATCAAGACCGCGTTTAATGCAATAAGCAGCGATCTTGCCACTTCGCTCTAGTGGATTGAGTCTCGGAGTATTCCGGGAACAATCGCCTTGAGTGAGACGTCAAGATTGAGACATGAACCGAGAGCGGCAAAATACGGATTTGGCGCTACTGCTTCGCATCGCTTACTTGCTCGTTGATGCTCAGCAGCAGGTTGCCCATTCTGTTTGCGTCTCTCTTAGCAATTCGTTGTAACCGGCCCGATGGACGACTGAGAAACGTGCAACCACAGTTTCTGCAGTTTATTTATGTAGATTAGTTGGATTCACCTATTGAGCTATTGGATAGGGGGGGCTCATGCCTCTGCCCCCCTAGAGCACGGCCCTGCGCATCGATGCAAAAGGCTTCCTGCTTTCCAATATCGCATCAGGTTGATCTACGCCGCCTCAATCCCTTTCCACCTCCCTTCGAATTCATACGGATCGGTCTTGATTTACGATCATCACCCGTCTGCTATGAAGGACAGACTTAATGAACGAGTCTAACCTTGCAGCAAGAGTGTGCGTCTCGATTCGGGAGATGCCCTTGCGCCAAGGTTATCTGGTGCCGAGAATCGTCTCCGCGAATAATATAGAGAAGTGGAATTGGAGACTCGGCTTCGCTGGGAGAGGAAGCCCGACGCAATAGAGGCAATATCTGCTCTTGCCTAGCTAGGTTACCGCTTTCACACGACCGGCTTTTTCAAGCTCTCAGGGATGAGAATAGAAATATCTCCATGGAGAGGCGATGATCAACGGAAAGCGCGTCGCGGTAGTGATGCCGGCATACAACGCTGAAAAGACGCTGGAAAAGACCGTGAGGGAGCTGTCCGACATCGTTGACATCAAGATCCTGGTCGACGACTCCAGCAAGGATCAAACCGCTGCCCTTTCGCGGCAACTCGGCGTACAGACATTCATCCACGACAGCAACTACGGATATGGACGCAACCAGCAGACTTGCTATCGCGAAGCCCTGGCGGCGGGAGCTGACATCGTAGTGATGGTGCATCCGGACTATCAATACACTCCTTCGCTTGTCCCGGCAATGGCCGGAATGATCGCGAGCGGCATCTATGACATGGTCCTGGCTTCTCGCATCCTTGGAGGCGGCGCCTTAAAAGGCGGAATGCCTCGTTACAAATACGTTTCTAACCGTTTTCTGACTGCGTTTCAAAACCTGTTTTTGGGCGTGAAGTTGTCCGAGTATCACACCGGCTTCAGGGCTTTTTCGAGAGAGCTTCTTGAGACACTTCCACTGCTAGAGAATTCGGACGATTTTGTCTTCGACAACCAGATGATTGCGCAGGCCGTCATGTTTGGTTTCCGGATTGGCGAAATATCCTGTCCCACGAAATACTTCGAAGAAGCTTCTTCGATTAACTTCAAGCGCAGCGTCGAGTATGGGATCGGCGTATTGATGACAACCGCCAATTTCATCGCGCACAAATGGAACATCCGCCGTATTCCCCGATTCGATCCAGCAGGCAGAAAAATCACGCAGAACTATTACTCCGCACTCGCGCACCGCTCCTGAGACAAGAGGCGATGGAATCAAGCAAGAGGTGGATGCATCGAACGAGTCTCCTCCTGCTGCTTGTGGGCGCTGGAATTTCGCTCACATGGGGCATTTCCCTGGAGCGTGGAGTTCGGGGCGGGGTCATGGGATTCCCCGGGATCTATTTCGGCACGAAGTGTTTGATGCAGGGCTGCGATCCCTACCAGGTAAACCAGCTACAGCGCGTCTACCAGGCCGAGGGATTTCAAATCTCTTCGGAGTCCGTTGAACGAAGGCAGTCCGTCAGCCTGTACGTCAACCTGCCTACCACATCCCTCTTCGTTGCTCCCCTAACCTTATTGCCATTGGCGTGGGCACAGGCGATCTGGCTGTTTTTGGTTGTGGGGAGTTTCTTGCTTGCCGCGCTCCTGATGTGGCGTCTCGGAGAAGACGATGGTCCAGGCGTTTCCCTTTTCCTAACATTCATAGTCCTTGCAAATTGCGAGATCATTTTTTCCGGTGGCAATACCGCGGGCCTGGTCGTGGGGCTCTGCGTCATCGCCGTCTGGTGCCTGTTGAAAGAGCGGTTCGTTTTTCTGGGAATCATCTGCCTCGCCTCGAGCCTGGCAATCAAGCCCCATGATGTTGGTCTCATTTGGCTTTATTTCCTGCTCGCGGGTCGAGTTCAAAGAATACGTGCGCTTAAGGCCGGAGCGTTGGCACTCGCACTGGGACTGATCGGCGCCATGTGGGCCTCGCACGTCGCACCGCATTGGGTGCCGGAGCTGCGGTCGAATCTCGCGACGATTTCAGCACACGGTGGGATTAATGAGCCTGGACCAACATCGATTGGTGTTGGCAGCCCGGACATGATCATCGATTTGCAGACTTTCGTCAGCATTTTCCGCGACGATTCGCACTTCTATAACCCGGTGACCTACGCCGTTTGCGGAGCCATTTTGCTTGCGTGGTTGATCGTCTTGATCCGGTCGCGACCGTCATCTGAAAATGCACTTTTCGCTCTGGTGTCAGTAACGGCGCTGTCCATGCTGGTGACCTATCACCGATCGTATGATGCGAAGCTCTTGCTGCTTTCTGTTCCGGCTTGCGCCATACTGTGGGCAGAAGCCGGAACACTGGCATGGGTCGCTCTCGTCATCAGTGGTATGGGTGTGCTCTTCATTGGCGATCTTCCGTTGACCATCCTCATGCACTTCACCCGACACTTGTATTCACCGGCAGCCGGAATAGCTGGAAAGATTGCAACCGCGGTGATAACTCGCCCGGCTCCACTCATATTGCTGGTGACCGCTATTTTCTATCTGTGGGTGTACTCTCGTCGGACTCTTACGAGATCGGGCAACGAGCAAACGTAACCCGCACCAACCCATTTCCTGCCTATTGGGGGTGCTCAGATCCTCGCTTTGCGATGCTGTTTGCGGCATCAACCAATCCCTTGGCAAATCTTTCGATCGATCTTCAACGCTTTCCAGCCTCGCGTGAGTTCGCAAAAAGTTCGTACTGATCCTGCCCCTCGCCCTCAGTTCGCACCACACTCCATCCTGGAGTGCGCTCAAGAACGTAGGAAAGAGGCTCATCTTTCTTAAGCAGCGCATGATCAATCCGATACTTATCCAAAAGCGGCAATGCGTTCCGGAGACGAAAGATGTCGAGATAATCGTTAAAAACGCCGTGGTGCTCGAATGTATCCCATCGCGTGTCAATAAACGTAGACTTGAAATTGAAGTCCATCATGCCGCCAATATGCTCTTCATTGAGCGTGCGCCAGGAAGGCTGAACGGATGCGATCGTTTGAAGAGGAAACCCTTCTGTCAGCCCCTTCTGGAGCAGAGAATTCGTCGGGAAATACCAGACAATCACACCGATAACGCCGGCGGCCACCAGGCCATTCATCAGCGGGATTGTCTTTGGGTTCGAGATAGGGAAAAAACTCCGCTTCATATCAGCTGCGAGCATTGGGATGGTTACGACAGCGGCAAGGAAAGTAAATCGTGCATGGTCGAAAGCGGCATACCACGCGAAAAAAATGAATGCGAATTCGTAGATCTTCCATTTGCGGCTGTGGATCACATTCGCGAAGATGGTCAGGCTTATGACAATGACTGCAGCTTTGCCAACATTCCAGCTTAGATTCAGAGGCTGCCATTCCAACACATTGGCAATGTTCAGCGACTGGTTGAAGGCCATATCCAACGGGTTCCAGACCAAGCGCCAACCGTATGGGTTGACAAAAAGGAGCGCCAGACTCGCAACCAGGATGACTAAGAGTCGATTGCGCTGCTCACTGGAGAATTTCTCCTGTTGGAAGATGCCGACGCTGACGCGGAACAGTCCGCAGACGATGTAAAGAACAAACAGCCCGACTCCGATAAGCCAGCTTCCGTGGAGATTGATCCAGACACAGAAGAGCGGCGGCAGAAGCCATAGCTTTTGGGGATGACCTCGCTCCGCGGCTTCTAGAATTGCAAGTTCCGCGGACATAATTAAATATGCAAAAAGAATCGTACGTGCATTGGCATTCACCCACATCAATACGAATCCGAGCGCAGACATCCACAGGGCGACGCCGGCATGCCGCATGCCGAGGTAACTCCGCCAGTAAACGAACAAGACATTCGCACAGACGCCCAACCAAGCCACAAGATAGATCCCAACTAATCCGAACGCCTTGAAGCTAAACCAAAACGGAAGCTCCGACAGCCATTCCGGATCGACCCAACGCTGGCCAGCGACCGAAAATGAATACGGCTCGATGTGTATAAAATGATGCGACTCGCAAAGGATGCGCGCATTCGCAAGGTGCCACCAGATATCCGGGTCGCCTAGCACGTGCTCTCTGTCGCGTAAACCGGACAGAACCAATGGAAGCAGCACCAGGATCGCCATATCCATCAGGTGACGGCCAAAGAGCCGCCTGACGACGCGCGTCAATCGAGCTTCATCTCCCACGCCTTCGAATCCTTCAGAAGAAGCTTCCTGCTCGATGGATTGAGGAGTCATAGCATCACGGTATCTGACCATCGAACAAGGCGGCAAGAGAAACACAGGCGGTGCAGTACTTTCGGCATTTCATCCGTCAACGCCGCGAGCCTTTCCGCATTGTTAGCGTCGCCCCCGTGACCCGGAGGATCTTCGTTTCTAACCTGATAGACTCTGTAGCGTGCCAAACGAAGCCAAGCCGCCTGTCTTTCTGCTCGATGCGATGTCGTTTATCTTTCGCGCATACCATGCGATGCAGCGGAGTCGACCCATGTCGACCCGGTCGGGATTGCCCACAGCCGCAACCTACGTGTTTGTCAACATGATCAAGAAGCTGCGGCAGGACTTCTCCCCGCGCTACTTTGCTGCCGTGTTTGACGTCAGTGGCGAAGTCTTTCGGGACGAGCGGGCTCGAGCGATCGGTATGTTGCGCAAGTGGAACTCGCGCACGAAAACCTTCGAAGACGTGAGTTATGAGGGATACAAAGCCCACCGGGAAGCAATGCCGGAAGATCTGCGGCGCCAGATTCCGTACATTCGCCGCTCCCTTGAAGCGCTCCGAATCCCTGTTCTCGAAGCAATGGGGTTCGAAGCCGACGACGTGATCGGTACATTGGCGCGCGAAGCGGCCGAACGTGAGCACGAAGTCTTCATCGTCTCCGGCGATAAAGACATGATGCAGCTTGTCACGCCGCGAGTGAAGGTACTTAACCCGCAAAAGGATAACCTCATCCTCGATCCGGCCAAGGTTCTCGAAACGCTGGGCGTCCCACCGGAGAAAGTGGTTGATGTCATGGCCCTGCGCGGCGATTCGGTCGACAATATACCTGGTGCGCCAGGCATCGGCGACAAGGGGAGCGTCGAGTTGATCGTTCAATTCGGCAGCGTGGAAGCCGTCCTGGACAGGGCGAGCGAGGTCAAGCGGAAAAGTTACCGCGAGAGCCTCGAACAAAATAGGGATGCTGTGTTGCTATCGAAAGAATTAGTCACTATTGACTGCCATGTGCCGCTCGAGTTGGATCTGGAGGCGATGACGACACTGCCGCCGGATATTGAAGCGTGCCGCGAGCTGTTCACCGAGCTCGAATTCACTTCGATGCTGCGGGAGCTTGAGCCCTCTACCACCGCAGCTCCAATTCAGCTCATCGAGGATCCGGATACGGAGCAACTTGCTGCTTTCTACAAGACGGCGCGTGCGCATGGTTTCGCGTTCGCGCTCGATGCCGCTGAGCCCCTGGAGGAGGAGACCGACGAAAACGCACAGCAATCCCTTTCGCTGCTGGATGCAATCGAAAAGGCGGAGGAAAAGACCCGGTGCAATATTGGGGTCTCCGCCGAACCTGGCGTGGCGCTTCAACTCCCTCTCACGCAAGAGCTACGTGCACTGCTGCAAGATGCGAATGTCCCCAAGCGGGTCCATGACCTGAAGCTGGCTCTCCATGTGCTTTACGGGTTCGATATTGAGCTGGCAGGCGCAGTAGATGACTCGATGCTGCTCTCTTATGCGTTGAATCCGACACACACAACGCAAACCCTCGCCGACGTCGCAGCCCGTCACGGCCAGGGGCAGCCCTCCACGCTGCCGGCAGCAGCTGCGGTGATCGATGCGTTGGTTCCAGCGCTCAGGGCAGAAGCCGAACGAAGCGAAGTGGCACGTGTGTACGCCGACATCGATCTCCCCTTGGCACCGGTACTCTATCGGATGGAGCGAGCAGGCGTGCGCATTGATACGAGTGCTCTCGATGGCCTCTCGAAGCGGTTTGCGGTCGAACTGGAGCGGGTGGGAGAGCGAATTTTCGAACTCGCAGGACGCCGATTCAACATCAACTCACCCAAGCAACTTGGAGAGGTTCTCTTCACGCATATGGGCTTACCTTCTCCGATGGTCCGCGGAAAAGGTAAGGTCGTATCGACAGCCCAGGACGTGCTGGAACAATTGGCAGAAGCGCACGAAGTTCCACGATTGGTTCTCGAGTTTCGACATCTGGCTAAGTTGAAATCAAATTACATTGACGCATTGCCTCTGCAAGCCGACGAGGGGGCGCGTGTTCATACCACTTTCCAGGCAGCAGCCACTGCAACAGGAAGACTCTCTTCGGTCAATCCGAACCTTCAAAACATTCCCGTTCGAACAGAGCTGGGCCGCGAGATTCGCGCTGCCTTCATCGCCGCGCCTGGGATGCAGTTGCTCTCCGCCGATTACTCCCAGATCGAGCTGAGGCTCTTGGCTCACTTCAGCGGCGATCCGCTCCTGGTGCGGGCCTATGCCAATAATGAAGACATTCATACACTCACCGCTAGTGAGGTCTTCGGTGTCCCGGCAGAATCGATGGACAAGGAAACGCGCAACCGCGCAAAAGCTGTCAATTTCGGGATTGTGTACGGTATTTCGCCTTTCGGCCTAGCCGCACAGTTGGGAATTCCGCAGGCCGAAGCGCGCGCCTACATTGACCGCTATTTCGCGCGCTACAAAGGAGTGAAGGCATTCATCGAAAAGACCCTTGAGGCAGCGCGACGCGAAGGAAGCGTACGGACAATGTTCGGACGAATGCGGCCAATTCCGGACATCGAAAGCAGAAATCCCAACCACCGCGGCTTTGCAGAACGCACCGCCATTAATACGCCCCTCCAGGGCACGGCTGCCGACCTCATCAAGCTAGCCATGATCGCGCTGGACCGCAAGCTCTTAGAGCGACGACTTAGAACGCGCATGGTCTTGCAGGTTCACGACGAGTTACTGTTTGAAGTACCCGCCGACGAGGCCGAAGAAGTGGAGAAGCTGGTCCGTGGGGAGATGGAAGGCGTTGTGAAGCTATCTGTCCCGCTAATCGCAGACTTGGGCTTTGGTTCAAATTGGCGGGACCTCTAGCATCCAAGGTACATATGTAATTCATTGTCAAATCTGCGTCCTTGTCTTGACCCCACCGGATGTTACGATGTCCACAATGGCATCGAACCATGATATTGAGCCCTGTCTTACTGCGGTGATGCCGGTCTACAACGAGGCCGCCACCGTGGCCGACGTTGTCAGCGTAGTTCTCGCGCAACGCCCGGTGCAGGAGTTGGTAATTGTCGATGACTCCTCAACCGATGGCACCTGGGATCAACTACAGTTATTGGCGGCGGGCGAGCCGCGGGTCAAGCTATTTCGCCACGAAGTGAATCAGGGTAAGGGGGCGGCACTGCGCACCGGCATCGCGCATGCTACCTCCAAGATCGTCGTCATTCAGGATGCCGACCTGGAATACGATCCAACTGAATACTGCTTGTTGCTTGCTCCGATCTTGTCCGGCAAAGCAGACGTGGTCTTTGGTTCGCGGTTTCTAGGAAGCGCCGGGGCCCACCGCGTCCTGTATTTCTGGCACTCGGTTGGAAACAACTTTCTCACCATGTGTTCGAACATGGCGACAGACTTGAATCTCACCGACATGGAGACAGGGTACAAAGTGTTTCGTCGCGAGATAATTCAAGCGATTCGAATTCAGGAGAATCGCTTCGGTTTCGAGCCAGAAATCACGGCCAAGATCGCCAAAGCAAAGGTACGAATCTACGAGGTAGGTATTTCGTACAACGGCCGCACCTACGCAGAGGGAAAGAAAATCGGCTGGCGCGATGGGATTAGGGCATTGTGGTGTATCTGTAAGTACAATCTATTGAGCAGATAGCAATTAAGCGAATTTCCCAGTGGTAGTTATTACACTTTGCCTCGACTCTTTTCAGCCGGGGTGCAAGAAGACGCATGAGCCAGAAGGCTATCGTGTCGTCCATTATGAAGCGACAATTGAGTGAAATGAATCCATCGAATGAAAACGCGAGATGGTCTTTTTCAACCGACGATCTCATTCTCATAATGTGCATTGGAGTCGCTAACATTACTTTTTTTCTTCTTGCCGCGAGGAATGGGAACCCAACGTATCTTGATTTCTCGGGCCTCTACACAGCCGGAGGCTTGATCATCGAAGGACACTCCGCTTCGATGTTCAATCCACAGACTCAGCTTGAATTCCAGCACCGAGTCCTCGGAATGCCGGACTGTTACCCTTCATGCATTTACCGTACGAGTCACTGCTTTTCGTACCTCTCGCATTCCTGCCGATGAAGCTTGCGTTATGGATTTGGCGCATCGTGTCCGGTTGTATGTTGGTTTGTTCAACTCGGTTTTTGGCGGACATATTCAACGTAGTCAGGCTTCACGTCTTCTTGCTCGCTGTCGGATTTTTCCCCGTTGTAGTCACGCTCTATCAAGGGCAGGATTCGATACTCGTTCTTCTCCTCTTCTCGTCCTCACTTATGTTTTTGTGCCGACCCTCTTATTCCATTAGCTGCGCACTGCGTCTTTAAGACGCAGTCTCCGGAATGCCCGGCTCTTTCTTGTGTGAACTCGCCTCATTTTGCGCCAAATTCCTCACATAAACACACAAATAGAACACACTCACGACTAGCAAGACAGACGGCGCTGGGAAGATCTGAACAGCCATAAGCAATTGGTGGCCAAAGGCCGTTTCGGGGGAATGAAGATGCCTGATTAGCGCGAAGAAGATCGCCCACGGGATTCCCGACGTCAAAAGAATCTGAGCAACATTCAAAAGAGCTGCAATGCGTGCGATTGGTCCGCCTCTGGTCCAGAGCATAGCGCATGCTGGAACCGTAAGTAACAGGAGCTTGGCGTCATCCAGTCTGTGATAGATAGGAAGCATCGAAAGAGCAGCGAGCGGGGCGATGGCAAACCAAGCCGTTTTGGGTGAACTGCGCGAACGAAGTGTCGCAATTGCCCAGGCCACCAGGAGTACACCGCAAACAACATAGCTTGCGGAATTGTAAAATCGCGGATCGTCTCTGAAGAAGCTGAACACGGTTTGGAGGCTGATAATCATCGCGATGCCATGTCCAGCAGCGGAAGCTGAGCCAGGGTCGCTGAGTCCTCCGTGCGCGGAATTGGCCGCCAGATTGGTCAGCAAGCCGTGCACCCAATGGGGAGCAACATACGAAGTCCATGCGAAAACCGGCAAACTCAACGCAACAATTACAAGTAATGCCTGGACGGCCCGCTTTCGAAATGTCCCGCCAGCCAAAAAGAAGTAGAGCCAGACCAATCCTGAGTCGTGAGGTTTCAGCATCAGACTGATCGCCAAGCCACAAACTGCCAAAACAACAAACCGTTCTCGAACGAAACACCAAGCAGCCGCGATGCATAAGCCGATCGCGATTCCGCCCGGACCAGCGATAGCGAGAAATAACTCACAATTTGCGAGAGTCAACCCAATTAAAGCCCCGGAAAGAAGTGGCGCATACTGTGCACTGACCTCCCACATCAAAAATGCGCCGAGGATCAAACTTCCTGCTGTCGCCAGCAGCCACAGAATCTGTGCAGCCCAAAAAGGTAGTATCGCAAAGGGTATTGTGATCGAAAACGCGGTCAGCGGATAGATGTATTGAGTTTCAGTCGTACGAATCTTCGCCGTATCGTGCGGACTCTCTCCGCCTTCCGCTCGATAAATCTGCTGTAACTCGTTCGGATTGTACGGATCGTGATGCTCGAGCAAGCACCGAGCACTGTAATACATCAACCGGAAGTCTGCTGTCGACACAGGTGCGGCATTTTCCAATGCAAATCCGAGCAAGAGAAAGACCGCCGTTCCCAGTATCATCAGATACAAGCCGTCAGTCCGTGCTTTGATCATACTGGCCCTCTGCTTAAGTGGGGTCTCATGCGATTATGGAATCATCCTGCCAATTTGTAATTCGGTATTCACACGTTTCGCACGCCTTCGGTTTCGCTTGAGAGCGTCTCTACGCCGGACGGCGGGCATCGCACGAAGACCCATAGAAAAAAGACTCCCACGCAGAGCACTGCGAGGGGTGCCGGGAAGACCTGCATAACTATGAGGGGCATTCCAGAAGAAATTGCTGAAGGTAAGTGCGCGTGCTTCACAAAAGCAAAGAAAATGGCCCACGGCACGCCTCCAGTAAACAAAATTCCAATTGCCTCCACGATCAGAGCAAACCACGCAACCGCGCCACCCTCTTTCCACAGTATTGCGCACGCAGGAATCGTAATGAGAAGAAGTCTGGCGTCGTAAATCCTGTGATAAATAGGCAACATGGAAAGCGCCGCAATCGGCGCAAGGGCGAACCAAGTCGTGTTTGACCGGTTCGGCGAACGCAACACTTTAACCAACCAAACCAGTAGAAGCGCACCGCACACGAAATAAGTCAGGGGATTGTAGAACCGTGGATCGTCGCGGAAGACGCTAATTACCGCCTGAAGACTTATCACCATCCCTATGCCGTGAGACGCCATGGAGGAAGGTCCGGGATCATTCACATCACCATGCGATGAATACGTTGCAAGGATGGATTGCAGTTCATGGGGCCAATTGGGAGCAACATGGGAAACCCACAGAATTGCAGGGATGCTCAGAATTATGACCACTACAAGGACCTGCCATGCGCGTCGTCGGAGAACTCCTCCGGCCAGCAGAAAATAGAGCCAGATCAGGCCTGAGTCATGTGGCTTAAGCATCAGACTTAAGGCGAAACATAGTATCCCGATATATTCGAGTCTCTCGCGCATGAAACACCATGTGGCTATAACACAGAGCCCGATTGCAATGCCCGCCGGATTGCCCAAGATTAGAAACAGTTCACTATTGGCAAGGGATAGACAGGCCAAGGCTCCAGCAAGAATTGGCGCGAATTGCGCCCCAATATCCCACATGAGGTACGACGCGAGGATTACGCTGCATGCGGTGAATGCAAGCCATAGCAAGTGCGCTGGGCCAAACGGAAAAATCGCGAATGGTAGAGTAATGGGAAAAGCAGTTGGCAAATAGTTATACCGTCTCTCGCTTCTGCGAATTTGAGGACTGTCCTTTGCCGTTGCGCCACCTTGTGTGCGGTATACGTAATCTAAGTCTGACTCGTTGTAAGGGTCGCGATGTTCCAGAAGGCATCGCGCGCTGTAATAGACGACTCTGAAATCCACGGTCGAGACGGGAACAGCATTTTCCAGCGCTGATCCGATCAGGACAAATATTGCGCTGCCGAGTAACACCAAATAAAGACCATCTCTGCGCGCCTTTGTCATTCTTGACCTTTCATCACAGAGAAGATTCCTCGAGACGACGAACTATTCCTCGAACTCCGGAATAGATCGCTGGATGAACACCCTGAGTCCAACGTACCCAGAAGCCGCGAAATCATGGAACATCAAATCAAGCAGGAGATGTGGCAGCGATTCCGTGGTCGCTATCCAATTAGCAAGATAACTGAGGCGTCCGTGCTTTTGAGGCCGATCTTTGTCCATGAATCGGATAAGGTAACGTCCACTACGCTCCCAGTTCCTTGCGGATCGCTTCGGCAATCGCCTCAGCATGGCGGCGCATCGCCTCTTCGCTTTCAGCCTCGATCATGACGCGGGCCAGCGGCTCTGTACCGCTGTAGCGAATGACAACCCGCCCCGAATCGCGCAACTCGTCTTCGGCGGCGCGAATGCGCCCGGCTACCGCGGGTATCGATTCCATGGGCTTTTTCTCGCGAACCTTTACATTGATGATCACCTGCGGAAACACCGTCAGATCCGATGTCAGTTCATCAAGGCGCTTGCCGGTCCTGGCGATCAGATCGAGGACGACAAGCGCGGTCAACAGGCCGTCGCCCGTTGTGGCGAGATGCGGAAACAGGATGTGACCGGATTGTTCTCCGCCCAATGCGGCGTCGTTTTCAAGCATCTGCTCGAGCACATACCGATCACCGACCGGTGCGCGCAGCATGCGGATCCCAGAGCGCTTGAGTGCCGCCTCGAGGCCCATGTTCGACATGGTGGTGGCCACGACCAAATCTCCGGTCAATAGGCCGCGGGACTTCAGGTCTCGGGCTGCCAGCAACAAGATGGCGTCGCCATTGACCACGTTCCCCTTCGCGTCGGCCAGCATGCAACGGTCGGCATCGCCATCGAATGTGACTCCAATCTCCGCGCGGCGGCTAATAACTTCACTCGCGACCCAGGTGGGATGAAGCGCTCCGCAACCGTCGTTGATGTTGCGACCGTTCGGCGCGATGTTGAGAAGCGCCACGTTTCCGCCGAGCCGAGGGAATAGCGTTGGCGCAATGGCCGCAGCGGCGCCATTGGCACAATCAGCGACGACGCCCAGTCCCTTGAGCTGCAACCCTGGAACGGAATCAATGAGGAATTGGATGTAGTCAGCTTGAAGGGCGGCGTTGTCTTCGATCGGGGGAAGCGTTGACGGATCCAGCGTGGCCGTCTTGGCCGCGTGGTGCAAAATCTCATCCTCGATCGCAAGTTCGAGAGCGTCGGGGAGTTTGAACCCATCACCGCCAAAGAGCTTAATCCCATTGTCACGCCACGGGTTGTGGGAAGCGGAGATCACGATGCCCGTGTCGAAGGCATGTGTATGCGCCAGGAAGGCCACCGCGGGTGTCGGGACCACTCCAGCGCTTTCGACGACCGCGCCAGTTTCGCGCAAGCCGGCGGCAATGGTGGATGCAATCCACACGCTCGACTCGCGTGTGTCACGGCCAAGGATGACCTTTGGCTTCGAAGCGGTTTTGCGCAGAGAATGGCCAATAGCCAGGCCGGCAGCGAAGACCGTCGCCGTGTCGAGGGGCGGCTCGCCTGCAATGCCGCGAATTCCATCAGTACCGAAAAGCTTGCGTGTCGTTGATGTGCTCATCGTCTCACTTTTTCTTGGTCTCACCTTTTTCTGAGTCGACTCTTGGGTGGGGGATCGGTCGCACCCTCTGGTTCTACCCGGCTCGAAAAGGAGCCATCACTCAGGCGCGTCCTGACCAAGTCGCCGGGACCGACCTGAGCGGCGGAATGAACGAGAACCCCGTTGGCGTTCTGAACCAAGGCATAGCCACGATGCAGAACCTCAAGCGGCGAAAGAGCGTGAAGGCGCGCGTCGGTTGCGTGAAGATGGGTGCCCAGGTCGCGAACAAATCGTTCAAGCGTGCGGTCAAGTCGGGTGCAGTTCAAAGCCAACCTTCCCCGCGTTTCTCCGATCGATCGGCGTGGATCATGCCTGATGACGATGCCGGTGAGTTCGGCAACCTTGCGCTGAAACTTGTTCAACCCATCGCGGAGGTCTGTTTCGAGACGAAGGCCGCAATCGTCCAGCCCCTGATCCAATCTGTTCAGCAGCGAGTTCATGCGCCACTCCGCCCGCTCCGCGTGAAGACCGTCAACCTTTTGGCGTGCGTGGAGAAGCTGAAATCGGGCAGCCCGTTCGAGCCGCGCGTCCAGGCTCGCAATGCGCTCGGCAACTTTGTGCTGGGCTTCGGTAATCAACTCGGCCGCAGCGGAAGGCGTAGGCGCGCGAAGATCTGCAACAAAATCGGCAATCGTAAAGTCCGTCTCGTGGCCTACCGCGGAGACCACCGGCAACCGCGATGCGGCAATGGCGCGCGCGACACGCTCGTTGTTGAAGGCTGCCAGGTCTTCGAGCGATCCACCACCGCGGGCCACAACAATCACGTCGACCAGGCAAGAACCATTGAGTTGAGCCAAGGCCGCTTCGATTTCAATGGGCGCGGCTTCGCCTTGTACGGAAACGGGATACAGCAGCACGTTAAGCCCGGAGTGCCTGCGTCCGACGATATTCAGAAAATCGCGGATGACCGCGCCTGTGGGGGAAGCGACGATGCCGACGGTGCGAGGAAATGCGGGCAACGGACGCTTCCGCTCCGCATCAAAGAGCCCCTCGGCTTTGAGCCGCTCCTTGAGCTGTTCAAACGCGAGTTGCAGAGAGCCCGCACCGACCGGTTCCAGAACTTCGGCCACCAGCTGCAGTTGGCCGCGTTGTTCGTAGATGCTGACCCTGCCGCGCACCAGGACATGCAAGCCGTCCTGCGGGCGGAAACGGAGCAGAACAGCCTGGCGGCGAAACAACACAACCAGGAGCTGTGCTTCGGCATCTTTTAGGCTGAAGTAGATGTGGCCCGAGGGCGCGGGCCGAAAATTTGAGATTTCGCCCTCGACCCATACATCAAAGAATTTCTTTTCGACGATGCCGCGCACCTGCTCAACCAATTCGCGGACGGGCCAGATCCGGCGTGCAGAGCTCTCCTCAAAGACGAGGTCAAGTTGGCCGACGGATGAGTTTTGGTTGGTCACCATGGTCGAGTGTAATTGCTGAAGGGCACCCTATTTCTCCCTTGTGGCGAGCATGGTCCTGAGTTGCGCGGCGAGTGCAGCGGGACGCCCGCTCAACATCGAAGGTGAGGATGGCCCGCTTGAGTAGAGTAGTTCCGCTTCACGCGCCAGCTCTGTACCCTGATCGAGTCCAAACGTGCCCAAAACCCCGGCGAGCTTGTGTGCTGCCGAGGATGCCTCCTCGCACTGCGCAGGAGTCAGAAATCCCCCAGCGAGTGCCGCAGCAGCACATTCCAACGTAGACACTCGCTCTTCGATCTGCGGCAAGAATTGCGACCACAACCGGTTCAGGGCCTCGGCGAGCGATGATGGATTGGACATTCCCATCAATAGACCTTCTACTTCCAGCCGAGGGCGCTCGCAATCTGCGTCGAGAGCGTGAGCGGGTCGAAGGGCTTCACGAGCACTGCGTGAATACCGAGATCGGCAAAGCGGCGGCGGTCCGTGGCCTGCACCTTGGCTGTAAGGAACAGAACCGGAATCTTCGCCGTCACGGGATTCTTCCGCAACTCGCGAAACGTGGTGGGGCCGTCCATTCCCGGCATCATGACATCCAGCAGAATGGCATCGGGCTTGTAGGTTGCAGCCCGGGTGAGGCCCTGGGCCCCCGAGTTGGCAACCATCACTTCCCAACCGGCCACTGTCTCAAGACTCATCGCTGCAACTTCGCGAATATCATCTTCATCGTCGATGATGAGGATGCGGTGCGGCATTGTCGTCACTCCATAGCCGACCGAGGGTCCTGGTGGCTCAGCTGCCGGAAGAGCGCCAACACCCCGCCGGATAAGGTAGTAATCTATCGGACGCCTTTGGCATGCGCCCGGAACACATGGTGAGCAGGCCTTGAGGTCAGGCGCTGGACACACCGGATACATCGGCAACTTCTGTCGCCGATTCAATATGACGCGAGCCGCGCAATATGGTGAGAACCAATTGTTCAAGCTGCTCTGGCTGCACCCGCGCCCGCTTTAGCAGCGTCGTTGGTTCCATTCCAAACTGGGCGCCGGCTGAGGTCAATCCCCGGCCCGAATAAGCGACCAGAATTAGATGCGTCAGGATCTCCCGTTCCCGAAGCCAAGCCACCAGGCTCAGCGACTCATTGTCAGGCATGCCCACGTTAAAGACAAGCAGGTGCGGATGGAATGCGAGGCATTCATCCATCGCCTGTTCGCGGCTTCGTGCCATTCTTACCGTCGTGTTGTCGCCCGAGAAGGCCTCGCCTACAAGCAGAGCCATCTGCTCGCTCTCTTCGACGATGAGAATCCGCGCCATTTCCGTGTTGGCTCCAAGTGCACGAACCAGCTCTGACATCATGGCTTTTGCATTGGTCGATCGCACGCTCCCGTTGCGGATCATCTCGGGAGCGTTCTGCTGTGTATCCAGGCTCAGCACGATGACCGGTGTGTGAGCCTCCGGGGCCGACTTGCGCAACAGCGGCAGCAACTCCCATCCATTGATCCCGGTTGTCCCGGTGTCCAGCACGATTGCTTCAACCCCGTCATGTGCCGCAACCAATGTCTGCTCGACTGTGGCCGTTTCGAGGATGCGATAGCCTTGTTCGGCGAGATGTGCACCAATCAGCGGCTTGGTAGCGCCGTTGTCGCTCGCCAGCAACACCACGCCCTGGCCCGGGGAATCATTGGACGCGCTCTTGGTCTTCGTTGCCGCGGCCGGATGATATGGCAGAAAGACACGGAATGTGGAACCTCGGATCGGATTGCGCTCCGCCCAGATGCGTCCATTGTGCTGCGAAACAATCGCGCGGCAGATGGCGAGACCAAGGCCGCTGCCGCCCTTCTGGCGCGAATCGGAGGCGTCGACCTGCTGGAAGCGGCCGAAAATGGCCTCCAGCTTGTCGGCCGGAATGCCGCGGCCCTGGTCGATGACTGAGAGCGTCATGCCACTGGAACCGGGGCGCAGCATGATGGAAACCGCCGAATTGGGCGGCGAAAACTTGATAGCATTGGAAAGCAGATTGGTAAGAACCTGGACCAACCGGTCCGCGTCTGCCGTGATTTCAACCTGGGTCTTATCGTGAATCAGCAACACTCCCGCAGATTCTGCCATCAACTGCATGCCATCCATGGACTGCCTTACCAGATCGGCCATTTGCACCGGGCGGAAGACCAGCGGCTCGCGTCCGCTCTGGGCACGCTCCAGGTCGAGAATGTCGTTGATCAGCCTCACCAAGCGATCGGAATTGCTCAACGCGATGCGAAGCAGATTGGTCGCCTTGTCGCTGATATCGCCAAGAATGCCGGAAGACAGCAAGCCGAGCGCGCCGCGGATGGACGTAAGCGGGGTGCGTAATTCGTGGCTTACTGTCGAAACAAACTCATCCTTCAACCGGTCGAGAGCGTAGCGCTGGCTGATGTCGCGGAAGCTCAACACGGAGCCCGAATACCTGCCCATGTCGAGGATCGGGTTCAGGAAGTACTCCGCGGGGAAGCCACCTCCATTCGCGCGGTAGATCGTATCTTCGCCAGTCGAAGGGACGCGTCCGTTCGCAGCCTTCAACAGGGTGCAATCATCGCCGCATTTCTTGCTGGCAGGGGCGGCCCCGTGCACAAGTTCGTGTACCTGCTTGCCGATCAGGCTGGCTGCCGGTGCACCCAGCAGCCGGGTCGCCGCAGGGTTGGCAAAACGCACCAGCCCGTTCCGGTCGACACCGCAAATGCCGTCTGCTACCGAGTGCAAGAGAATCTTCTGTTGCCGGCTTAACTCTTCAGCGCGTTCTCGCTCGCGCGTTCTCGCAAGCATCTGGCCAAGCGAAGCTGCCACCGTCTCCATGGCAGCCGTGGTCTCGCGATCTTCGCGCAGTCGCAGGTGGCAGTAGAACTCCAAAACAGCGAGCACGTTGTTGCCCACCTGCACTGGGGTGGCCCATCCCGACACCATCTTGTGCCGCATCGCACTCTTGACGCGTGGATCGCCGGCAGCCTTCGAAAGATCGCCTAACCAAACCAGGCGGCCCTCAGACCAGGCCCGCCCTGGAAGGCTGCCCCCCGGTGTCAGCGTCGTGCTCACGCTTTCCTGGATCAGTGATTCCGTTTCTTTCCCCGGTACACCCCATGCTGTGCTGAATTCGAGCTTGTTTTCTTCGGCGTTGATCTCCCACTTCACCGCCACGTCCCAACCCTGGGATACGCACAGCGCCTCAAGCACACGCATCGCGGCCATCTCGGACGAGACGTTTTCGCCAACAATCTGCGTGACCAGCAATTGCAACGCGAGCCGATGCTCCCGCTGTTTCTGCTGTGTGACATCGCGAACCAGGCATTGCACGGCCATCGGCTTCCCTGCCCTGCGCCTTTGGTGCAAGCTCAGCTCGAGTTCCTGCAAGTGGCCGTCCGCTGTTTCATTGCGAATCGGCGCGCGGTCGATCGTTTCGCCACTCATCACGCGGCGCAACAACGAGCCTGCCTCGGCCCGGCAGTCAGGACTGAAGACTTGTTCGAAGAACTCAACCTCGCTATCCTCGGCCTGGTCTTTGCTAAAACACCGTTTCCACGCAGGATTGACGTAAAGGAATCTGCCGGCCAGGTCGAGCGTCGCAATCATCTCGCTCGAGTTCTCGAACACATCGCGGTAGCGCTCACGTGCTTCGCGCTTCCACTGGTCTTTCCGGATCGTTGTGCTCTGATCCAGAGCCACGGCGACAAGTCCGGCCGGTTCACCATCCTGGTTGCGCAGCGCGGAGAGATGTAACTTGACGGGAAACAGCTCTCCATTTCTTCGCCGTAAGTGTGTCTCGAAGCTGGGCACCTGGCTGGGAAGCATGGCGCGAACAACCTCGGAGTACGCGGCAAGACGGCCTGCAGGCGTAGTTTCGTCATCCTTGTCGATGCCGCAGATCTTCTGCAACTCCGCGATCAAGCGTGCGCCTTCACCGGGCGCAAGAAGCTCCACCGTGCGTGACTTGTTGATGAGTTCAGCTGCGCGGTATCCCAACAACCGCTCGCCCGTCGGATTCACAAATGTCATGCGGCCGTCCAGTCCGATGGAGACGATGATGGGCCCCGCTGAATCGAGCAGATCCTTAAATGGATCGCCCCCATATTGACCTGCTGCCTCGCGCTCAGAGGAGTTGTCGGCCAGCAGCCGCATGGCCACTGCGGCAGTCAGGCCGATAGCGGTCATCAACAGCAGCCAGTCGAAGCGCGGACCCGCCTCGAGGCGCGCCGTGATACCTCCCGCGGCCATTGCCAACGAGAGCACGGCAAGCGCGGACCACATCGATGGCGATGTGTCGCGTTCCGTTTCCTTTGTCCGTTGGGATCCGCTTGTCTCCATGCCTGTGCGGCTTGATGCAATCGATTGCCTGCGCCTGTCCGAAACCTGCAATTTAGGACCGCGCCCTCACCGCTCCTCCAATCAATTTTGGGTCATTCTTGTTATTGCGCGGCCCTCGAGGGGGTCTGGACGCATTAAGAGAGAAGGTCGACCGGCCATGATCTGCGGACCGGATTCAGCACATAGGTTCCAGCAGGCATGCAAGAGAACGCCGACCGCACGCTGATGCGGCGGGTTCTTGCGACTCAATCCGCAAAAATATCTAATACGGCTTGTAGCTAACACGATACGCCTGCTGTACATGTATGTTACTCAAAAAACGCCGGATTGAATCCAGAATGGAACAGCGGAGGTTACCGCAGTGATGTAGCAGCCGGCGGTTGGAAAACTGCCTCGATCGTTCGCATCTACTCGCGCTGTTCCCAATCGTATACTGCCCCCATGTTCATCCTGCGGCTTCCTTTTCGCTTTGGATCAGGTTGTCTGATTGCCCTTTTCTGTTGCTTTCAGCCGGCTCCAATCGCCCATGCGTGGGGCAATGAGGGCCACCGGCTCATCAACCGCCTTGCTATCAGCAGCCTGCCCTCCGATGTACCGGCATTTCTTCGCTCTGACGCTGCGCTTGAGGAGATCGAGTATCTGGGTCCGGAACCGGATCGTTGGCGCTCACCTGCGGAGCCGGAGCTGAACGCCGCCCAAGCACCGGAGCACTTCCTCGATTTGGAACCGGCTGACGCTCTCGGTCCCCTGCCCCGCAACCGTCTGGACTTCGAGGCCAAGGTGTTTGCTTCCGGCCAGCGCCCGGAAAAGATTGGCCTTCAGCCATGGCAAACGACCGAAGTTTGGGAACGCCTGAAAGCGGCCCTCCGCGAATACCGCCGCCTGTCGGCTGCAGGACAGAACACGCGATCCGTTGAACAGGCCGCCATCTTTTACGCCGGTTGGCTTGGCCATTACGTCGGCGACGGCGCCCAGCCGCTGCACACCACAATTCAATACAACGGATGGGTTGGTCCCAACCCGAATGGCTATACCATCGAACACAAAATCCACTGGCAGTTTGAAGGGCCGTTTATCGGCGCGAATATTTCTGCCCCGCAGGTGGAACCGAAGATGACGCCACCCCGTGCCATCGAGGGCGACATCTTTAGCGTCTATGTCGCCTACCTGCGGCAGAGTGAAACTCAGGTGGAAAGGGTCTATCAATTGGAAAAAGCCGGGGGATTTGTCGGCGCCGGTTCGTCCGAATCGCGCGATTTTGCGGCGGCCAGGCTGGCGGCTGGGGCAAGCATGCTGCGGGACATGGTCCTCACCGCGTGGCTGGAAAGCGCAAAACCGGTGCCCGACCCCTATATAGGCAAATGAATACGGGCCTTTGATTTGCCTATCTTCGATGGCGCGCGAGAGAGCTGCTATTCGAGCCCCGATGATTGCGTCGGATCGGAAGTCTCAACAGGATAGGTCTGAATTTCGAGATCGATGCTGGCAATCTCTCCGCCGCAGTCCCGGTGATTGAGGCGGGTGCACTGGCAGAGTTCAGTGAAGCGGATGTGACCGTTGCGGTTGAGCTCGATGCCCGAAGCAATCAGGATCGTATAGATATCAACACAGGCCTGCCGCTCAAACTCGAACAGCATGTTCACCGCTCCTGAATCGTTGCTGCCCCGGCTCAGAACCCAGCCTCCGCATCCAAGAATCGCGCCGGTCGGGGTGTGTACCAGGCGGCATTGCTCTTCGAGAGAGATAGCCCTCATCTGCATGGCCCAGGGAACGGCATATTCATTCCGTTTGTCGCCGAATGGAGCGGACTCTCTCACGATTAAGTTCATCGGAGCCCAGAAGCACAGCATGATGTATGTGCGAGAGTGGCACTTCGCTTGACCGTCTTTGACACATCCAACTCATCGATACCGATCGCTGTTCGCCACCTCTGTTGGAAGTCTGTCGAACTCTCGCAGCAACGACGCGCAAAGAGCGTTGGCTCATTCCTGGGATGTATGGTTTAGCTTGATATGCAGGACGACATATCCAGAACGCGATATTCAGGACGCGATATTCACAATGATCGTTGGCAGTGGGATCGATATGGTCGAGATTAGTCGCATTCATCAATCGATGGTGCGGTTTGGTCAACGGTTTCTCGACCGCGTATTCACTGGAGCGGAGCAGGCCTATTGTTTGCGCAAGCGCAAGGCCGCCGAAAGCCTAGCGGCGCGCTTTGCGGCCAAGGAGGCAGGCGCAAAAGCCCTGGGAACGGGGATCAGCCGGGGCGTCCATTGGCTCGAGATCGAGGTGGTCCGCGAGTCCGGCGGAAAGCCGTCGCTGCGTTTTCACGGACGCGCAGCGGAGATTGCTGCCGCCCTCGGCGTGGCCCACACCGCGCTTTCGCTCACCCATACTGCCGATTTGGCGATGGCCAGCGTGGTCGTCGAAGACGGACGCTAGCCCTTTCTGTCTGCTATCCTCAAGACGTTGAGGGTGATAGGTCCCGGCTCAAAATAATCAGGGGAGTGCCGTGCCAAGCCGCAAAGAGATCCAGTGGTCACAACTCAGAGTTGGCGCATTGGTCCTTGTGGCCGTGGCTGTGCTTGTCGGACTCATCTTCCTGATGTCCGGCTCAACCGGCGGCATCTTCGCACCCAAACTGCAGCTTCGCTCCTACTTTGCAAATGCCTCTGGACTCAAGGACGGGGCCCCGGTCACGCTTGAAGGCGTAACCATCGGCAACGTTCAGCACATCCGTGTGGTTCCCGAGCGCAATCCGACTCCCGTCGAAGTCACCATGCGCATCGGCGAGGCCTATTTGCGCGATATCCACGTGAACTCCACCACGTCCATTGCGCAAGCGGGGGTATTGGGGGATAGTTACCTCGACATCGACTCGACCCACGCCTTCGGGCCGCCCCCTCACAACAACGCCGAACTGCTCGCGACCCAATCGCCCAACATCCAGACCGTAATCAGCTCAAGCCAGGACTCGATTCAGGAGGTCTCCGTCCTAATCCGCAAACTCGAGGTCCTGATGGACTCAATCAACTCCAAAAGAGGAACCGTGGGCGAGTTAATCAACGACCCGGCCTATTACGCGAAGATCTCGCGCATCACCGATCACTTGGAGAAGATCACCGGAGAAATCAGCGAAGGCCAGGGGACGATCGGCAAGCTGATCAACGACGACACCCTCTACACACGGGCCAATTCGGCTATCGACAATGTGAATCGGATTACGGCTTCTCTCGATCAGGGGCAGGGCACAGTCGGCAAGCTGCTCAAGGACGATACGCTCTATAACAACCTGAACACGACCGTCAGCAGCGCGAATAATTTGATGGCTCAAATCAATGCGGGCAAAGGGTCAATCGGCAAATTGGCAAGAGATCCGGCCTTTGCGCAGAAGCTCGACGATACCATCACACGGCTCGATTCGATCTTGACCACCGTCGATGAGGGCAAAGGAACCATTGGCCAGCTGGTACAGAACCGCTCCGTCTACGATCACCTCGATCAGACGATGGACCAGTCCCAGCAACTGATCAAGGCTATCCGCGAAGATCCAAAAAAATACTTCATCATCCGGCTGAAGGTGTTTTGATCCTTTGTGGTCCTGCGACCGGCCCAGCGGAATCTCAACTTCGGATGCACCGATCACTGGATTCCAGTTCCTCGACTCGCTGTTGCCAGATGCCGCAGCAGAAAATACTCATTGATGGGGCGGTCGTCCTTCATTGCCGGCGTGAGCGGCGAGAGACTGATGAGCTGCGCTGGGTTCATCTCCGCCGATAGCATGCGCTGAAACTGCTCTTCCGGTGTCGCGCCAGGCCCCCACTCCATCATGTCGGTCACCGCGGCCGCCGGCATGCGCGCTACGAGTTCAAAAGACGTGCGTACCGGAATAGGACGCATGCTTGCAAGGAAATGCCAACCAGGCCCAGCCACAGGCCGGTAGATCCGCACAAACGGAAATGAATCGACGATGGCCTTGGCGACTGCAGATTGGATTGCACTGTCACCCGTGGGCAGCCACTGTTGCAGAATCCCATCCGGCTGCAGCCGTTGCTTGGCGACCGCATAAAACTCTTCTGAATACAACAGGCTTGATGCTGCCGCCTCGACAGGCGGGGGCGGGTCAATCACGATCATGTCAAACCGATCGTTCGATCGCTCCATGAACCGCCGGCCATCGTCAATGACCACATGGGAGAGCGGCGACTTCATAATTCGCGCCGCATCCGCGTGGAAATAGGGGAACAGTCGCGGTACGCTGGGCACCAATTCCACTGCCGTAGTCGAGATGCCCCAGGACATCGCCGATCGATATGTCGTACCCATTCCAAAACAGATGACCAGCGCACTGTGCGGCTCACGATCGAGGGAAGCAAGCGTAAAGTGCGCCATCATCTTTGTGATAGGGGTCAAGCGCGTCATCGCGCTTCCATTCGTCGCGAGTTGCTTGTTCATGCCCGTCCCAAATGCAATCACGGTTGCAGTGCTATCGCGCAGCACTTCGCGCTTTGGAAAGATCGTTTCAAAGTCTTTGGTGAGAAAGAAAATTGCTAGAGCAGAAAAAACGAGGCCGTACGCTGTAACGCGTTCCCCGATGGTCATAGGTTTCCTACGAGACGGGATGAAAGCCATCAGCATCCACGGGGTTCCATAGAGCAGCATCGAGACATGCTCTCCCACCAATGGCAACAAGATGAATCCGGAAAGTAACGGACCGAGAATGCAGCCCAGAACATTCACCGCATAGGCGCGACCCGCGCGGTCAGGATCGCCCGCCGACCATCGGTCCACAAGCATCGGCGTGAGAAAACCCATCAGTACAGCGAATGGGGCAACACCGAAACCCACTCTCTGCACTGGATCGAACGGGAACCGGGGATCGGATGTGAGCAAAGGCAAAAGGCCAACAAGCGCCAAAACGACCCATGCCAGGGGATTACTCGGATCACCTTTTCGGCTTGCATTCCGGTACAAAATTGAACCTACGAAGGTGGCAACAAGGTAAGTCGCCAGGATCGAGGCGAAGGAGTAAACGAACTGCCCGACATACGTGCTGAAGAGGCGAATCCAGATCACCTCCATACCCATCGTCGTCAGTCCAGTCAGAAA
>OBLW0100000076.1_pt1 | contig 70993 bp, 58 predicted proteins | sample 1520161 | NCBI WGS metagenome assembly OBLW01 (sample SAMEA3539309, study PRJEB22396) | soil metagenome | biome: tundra; feature: field; material: soil | place: USA | collected 2010-05 | depth 0.15 m
TGCGTCTACCCAACCCTGCAACCCGGGATCGATCGTCGTGCAAGGACACCTACCCGCGCGTGCAGATCGGTCTTCACATATGCCCCGGCGGGTGTGCACGGATGCGCAGGGCAGGATCGATCCTTGGGTGATGCTCGGTTCACCCGCGCGTAGGTCCGCCCGCTGTCCCTCCAGACGTTCACCTCACCCGATCGCCTTGAGCTTGGCGTCGGCGTCGCGGAGGGCGGTGCGCACACCCTCTTCGACGACCGGGTGATAGAAGGGCATCGTCAGCATCTCGGCGACGGTCATTCGCTTCTGGTGGGCCCACGCGAGCAGATGGCCGAGGTGCTCGGCCCGCGGCCCCACCATCTCGGCTCCGAGAAAGCGCTCGCGTGTCGCGTAGATGCGCAAGCACCCGCGGTTCTGGAGCATCACACGGCTCCGGCCCTGGTCGCGGAAGTCGACCTCGCCGATGACCAGGCCTCCCGCCGCGCGCGTACCCCCGTCTTCGTTCAGCGACGCGAACGAGCCGCCGACTGACGCGATCTGCGGATCGGTGAAGATGATGGAGAGCGCCGACGAGCGCACCGCGGGCTCCACGTGCGGCGAGCGCGCGGCGTTCTCGCCGGCGATCGTGCCCTCGTCGGCGGCCTCGTGAAGGACGGGCGCGTCCTCATCGACGTCGCCCGCGAGGAACACGGGAGCGCGCGCGCACTGCATCGTCGCCCGGTCGAAGATCGGAACGCCTCTCGCGTCGAGTTCGAGGCCCGACTTGTCGAGCGCGAGGCGCGCGAGGTTCGGCTTTCGCCCCGTCGCCGCGAGGCAGTAATCGAAGCGCTCGACGCGCGCCCTGCCCGCCTCGTCCTCGTAGTGGACTTCGACGCCAGGACCGGCTCGACGGACGGCACGCACCTTCGCATTCGCGTCGATCGACATCTCGGCGCTCAAGGCGGCCAGCGCCGCCGAGCGTACGACCGGATCCGTCAGCTGCCCGACCGAGCCGCCTCGACCGAACACGCGAATGCGCACGCCCAGGCGCTGGAGGGCCTGCCCGAGCTCGAGCCCGATGGCGCCGGTGCCGAAGACCGCCACCGACTCCGGGAGCGCGTCCCACTCGAAGACGTCGTCGTTCACGACGAGGCGGTCTTTCACTTCGTCCAAGAGCGGCGGTATCTCGGGTGACGAGCCGGTCGCGAGGACCACGGCGAGAGCCTCGACCCGCCTGAGTGCCCCGACTGTCTCGACTTCGAGCACCCCCGGCTCGAGGAACTTCGCGTATCCGTGGAGCTTCCGATCCGCGGGAATCTCGTCGACGCCGTCGAGCACGTGGCGCACGAACCGGTCGCGCTCGCGCTTCACGCGGTCCATCACCTGGCGCGCGTCGACGCGCACGGAGCAATGAACGCCGAACGGCTCTGCGACGTGCCCCGCGTGGGCCGCGTCGGCGGCTGCGATCAGCAGCTTGCTCGGCATGCAGCCGACGCGCGCGCACGTCGTGCCTTGAGTTCCGCCTTCGATGAGCACGGCGCGCGGCGTGATCGCGACGGCGGCGCGGTAAGCCGCGAGGCCGGCGGTGCCGCTCCCCACCACGGCCACGTCGACGCGCACGACGGCGTCCGCACCTGCCTCTGCCGGTGACGACTTCATCGTGGGCTCGACCGTCATGGCCGTAACGTGTGCACCACCCGCCGATTTCGCCAGACGCCGCGGAAGTTGCACACATCGTATGCAAGGCCGTGCCTTGACGCTCGGGGCCACCGCCACTAAAAACCGCCCACCGCGCGACCCCAGTCCGTGAAAGGGAATACGACGATGAAAATGGTAGTCGCGATGATCAAGCCCCACAAGCTGGACGAAGTGAAGCAGGCGCTTTCCGAAGTCGGCATACAAGGAATGTCGATTTCTGAAATCAAGGGTTTCGGCCGTACGGGCGGCCGGACGGAGGTGTTCCGCGGATCGGCCTATCAGGTGGACTTCGTGCCCAAGATCAAGATCGAGGTCGTGGTCACCGAGAAGCAGGTGCACCCGGTGCTCGACGCGATCGAACGAAGCGCGAAGACCGGCAAGATCGGCGACGGCAAGGTGTTCGTTCTTGGCGTCGAAGAGGCCCTTCGCATCCGCACGGGCGAGCGCGGCGAGACCGCAATCTGAGCAGTCCTGGCGCCGAGCTCGAAGGCCAGGTCATGAGGTCTTCGGCGAGCGCCTCGACAGGGACAATTGAAGGGGGGGCTCTTCGCTTCCCCTGAAGCCCTCACGCCTTCGCGTGCGCCTTTTTTCGTGGAGCTGATTCCCGCAAGACGTCCCCGTGGAGGTTCTCGTAGATCCCGAGAAGCGGGGTAAGGTCCGATGATGAGCGATCGATCGCAGCCTACGCTGGTAGACCGGGGGTTTCAGCTCGCGTACGTCTGCGCGTATCGCGCGATGCGAACGTACTGGAAGGTCCGGCGCCCGACGACCCACGGCACGCTCGTGATCCTGTGGAATCGAGGCGAAGTGCTGCTCGTACGCAACTCGTACGTCCCCTACTACAGCCTGCCCGGCGGTTACCTGAACCGCGGCGAGACTGCGCGAGACGCCGCCGTTCGCGAGCTCTCCGAAGAAGTGGGGATCACGGCGAAGGCCGAGAGCCTCGAGCTCGTTCTCGAACGAACGCACGATTGGGAGGGCAAGCACGACCACGTGCAGATCTTCTCCCTCGAGCTCCCGACACGCCCGTCGATCGCCGTCGACCACCGTGAGGTGATCGAGGCGTCGTGGTGGTCACCCGAGCGCGCCCTCGCGCTCCAGCTCTTTCCGCCGCTTCGCGACGTGATCGAGCAACGCCAGGCCCGCGACCCGGTGCCCGCGGGCTGAGCGACCGCGCGAACGCTCCGTCGAGGCGGCCGGGCGTCCCGCCCCGCAGCGGCCATCCGCGCTCACTGGCAATCGTCGAAGGTGAGGACGCGGATCTGCGTCGACTGATCCGCGGGGTTCGTTTCGCGGGATCCACTGCCGTTTCTCCCACGGCCCGGGACTTTCGTGACGCGGCGCGACGCCCGGCCGTGACGACGAAGCTACGTCTCGCGCTGGATCGGGTAGCCGTCGGCCTCGAGCACCGCGCGCGCGATACGCCGCTTGGCGGCGATGACCTTGCTCGGCCAGTCGATCCGCATCTTGCCGATGGCGTCGAGGTGGCTCTGGAGCGACTCGGGTTCGCAGACGTCCATGAGAATGTGGCGGGCGGTGTGAACGCAGAAGCTGTAGGCGGGCGGCGCGAACGCCGCGAGGAGATCGCGCGCGACGGCCTTGTTCATCTCGTTCTTGCCCCCCGTGCCCTCGACGATCTGGCGCACTCGCGCGACCGCGGTGTCGAGCGCAAAAACGTGGCTGATGATGTCGGAGAGCTCGCCGAGGATCTCCTGCTCGTCGGCGATGTTCACGTGATACGTCTCCGCCGCCACGGCGAGCACGTAGGTCGCGATCCACTTGCAGAACTCGACCACCTGCGTCGCCACGCCGAACTCGCCCTCGCCCGCCGCGGGCGCCTGACCCTTCGCGAGCGACGCTCGAATGAAGGCCGCGCGCTCGATGAGCGGCGCCTGCCCCTTCATCGCCCGCTTCAGGATCGTGGCGGGCACGATGAGGCGATTGATCTCGTTGGTGCCCTCGAAGATGCGATTGATGCGCGAATCGCGGAGGAGGCGCTCCGGTTGATACTCCTCGATGAAGCCGTAGCCGCCGTGGATCTGCACGCACTCGTCGGCGCAGTAGTCGAGGACCTCGGAGCCATAGACTTTGATGATCGAGGCCTCGACGGCGAACTCTTCGATCGCGGCGACGTGAGCGTCTTCATCGGTGCTCGCGGCGAAGCGCTGGTCGATGAGGCCCGTCGTTCGGTATCCCATGCTCTCGCCGACGAAGATGCCGATGGCCATCTCGGCGAGCTTCGAGGCGACGAGGCCGAAGGCGCCGATGGGCTTCCCGAACTGGTGCCGCTCCTTGGCGTACTTCGCGGACACTTCGAGTGCGCACTTGGCCGCGCCGATCGTCCCGACCCCCAGCTTGATCCGCCCGACGTTGAGGATGTTGAACGCGATGCGGTGGCCTTTGCCGACCTCGCCGAGGAGATTGCCGGCCGGCACCTTCACGTCTTCGAACGAGAGCGCGCAGGTCGACGAGCCCCGGATGCCGAGCTTGTGCTCCTCGGGTCCGACGGTCAGACCCGGCGACGTGCGATCGACGATCAACGCGGAAAACTTCTTCCCGCCGATCTGCGCGAACACCGTGAACACGTCGGCGAAGCCGGCGTTCGTGATGAACTGCTTCGTGCCGTTGAGCAGGTAATGCGTCCCGTCGGTCGAGAGGTCGGCCCGCGTCTTCGCCGCGAGCGCGTCCGAGCCCGACGACGCCTCGGTCAGCGCGTAGGCCGCGAACTTCTGGCCGGTCGCGAGATCCGGGAGGTACTTCGCCTTCTGCTCGGGCGTCCCGAAATACAGGATGGGCATCGTGCCGATGCCGGTGTGCGCGCCGAGCGATACGGCGAAGGAGCCGACCACCGAGAACTCTTCGGCGATGAGCATGCTCGTCGTCTTGTCGAGGCCGAGTCCGCCGTACTCGGGGGGGATATCGACCATCAGCAAGCCGAGCTCGCCGGCCTTGCGGAGGAGCTCGGGAACGAGACCCGACTTCTTGGATTCGATCTGCGCGATTCGCGGGAAGATCTCCGTTGCGGCGAACTTTCGGGCGGCGCGCGCGATCTCGCGCTGGTCTTCGGTGAAGAGCTCGGGCGCGTTGATGGTGCGACCCGCCGCCGACTCCCAGAGAAAGCTCGCGCCGGACGGCATGGAGTTGGATCCGCTCATCGTCGCCTCCTTTCGCGCCGACCCATCGAGCGTCGACGGCGTTTCGCTGACTTTGGATTGGGTGTGTTTCTTACCGGTTAAGTCTCAGTTTCCGTCGATGCCTTCTCGCGTCGAAGCGTGTCGAGCGATCGCCATTTCGCGATTGCCGGTGGCAATTCCGCATGCGCCAACGCTCCCGGAGTTCTAAGCTCGGCGCCGGCGTGAGGTCGGCACGTCACGGAGTAGCGCGCCATGAAGAGCACGATCCCGTTTGGCAAGAAGCAGGTCATCGGCGGCCGGCTGCGGGTCTACTACTACGGCTACTGGATTAAGGCGTACGAGGTCCCGCCTGACACTCTCCACGCGAAGAAGCGCCTCATCGAAGCGCTCACGCGGCGCCTCTTCAATCACGTCGAGCACGGCCTCAACGTCCCCGGCAGCCGCCTCGACGAGGCGCGGAAGGCGCTCGCCGCGGAAGACGACCCCAAGCGCCGGCGGGTGAAGAGCGCGATGCTCGCCGGCTGCCTCTTCAACCGGGCCGCCGACATCTTCACCAAGCTGGTCGAGATCCAGGCCATCGGGGTGGCCATCACCGCGGACAACGCCCTCATGCGGGAGTGCGGCGAGTACCTTCAAGAGGCGCTCTCGCTGGGCAAACAGGTGCTCCATCGCAGCGGCGAAGAGGGGCTCGACGAGCTGTGGGGCGAGCCTTTCAAGGCGTTCGCCTTCCCGATCGAGGAGTTTTACAACAGCCGGTACATCAAGATCGCCCAGAGCATGCAGGCCATCGACGGCATCCGTGTCGAGCTCGCACGGACGTTCGCGGGAGCGCCTTCGTTTCAGGGCGTCGACCGTCTCGCCGACGACTTCGCGCAGGCGGCCAAGGTGAAGTGCGAGACGTTGCGAACCGACCCCGACATCTTCGACGCGTGGACGTCGTTCGCCGTTTCGGGCGAGCGGCTGGCCGAGTTCCAGCCGCTGCTGCCCATGGACCCCTCGAGTGCCGAGCGGCAGCTCGCGGCGATGGGCATGCGCTTGCTGGCTGACGGGCGCGAGGTGGTCTCGCACATCACGCGGGCCCGGGTGCCGATGCCAAAGACCACCCTCGAGTTCGTCGAGCGATGCGCCCGCTTCCGCGAAGCCCTGCCCGCTACGCCGGCGCGCAGCGTGGCCTGAGCGCCGCGTCCGCCCCGCGTCCGCCAGCCCTCCGCCCATCGATGCCACGCGGTACCGACGATGCATGCCACGGCATCCGGACGCGATCCCCACCGCATCCGCGCCCCGGAATCACCTGCATCCGGGGATCCATCCCATCGCCCATTCGACCGGATGCGCCCCGAACCCAGCCGCATTCGCACCCGACATCACGTGACGCCCGGCGGCAGGAGGATCGCGGGAATAAAAATCAAAATAGCAACTTTCCAGTGACACGGAAGCCCGCGCGAGACCCCGGCGAAACCGCCGAGAAACTGCCTCTGCGTAGGGTGTCGCACAGGTGGCCGTGGCGACAGAGAACATCGTCCTCTTGGCTTGCGCCGCCGTTCTCTGCACGCTCCACGTGGCGGGGGGCCCGGTGAGCGGGCTATTCCGCAAACCGGCGCCGCTGAGGCGCGCTCCGAGCGCTACCGACGACCGTCCCCGGGCAGAGCCCGCCGCGATGTCGAAGTCGGAAACAGAGGGAATCTCGGGCGCCTCGTGACCGGCGCGGCGAGGCTCGCGTTGCGGGCGTGCATCACCCACAGGACGCGCTGGACGAGCATCCCGAACCCCCTCTCTGCTCTGCGCCTCTGCGGCTTATCTCGCTCTACCTCTCGAGCGCTAGGGGAGCCGTCCCGTCGACCCCCACGAACAGCCCTTCGCACCCCTCGCGCGCCGTGCGCGGCGAATCAGCTGCGCCGGCGACCGACGAGACGAAGCAGGAACAGGAACATGTTGATGAAGTCGAGGTAGAGCGTGAGGGCCCCGACGAGGGGCAGGTTGCCACCCGCACCGCTGCGGAAGAGCGCCTTCAGGCGCTGCGTATCGTAGGCCGTCAGCGCGGCGAAGAGCACCACGCCGACGATCGTGATGAGCAACTCGAGCCCGCTGCTGTGCACGAACATGTTGACGAGCGACGCGAGGATCACGCCGATGAGGACGAAGAAGCCGAACCGCCCTACCGCGCCGAGATCGCGCTTGGTGACAGCCCCGAAGAGCGAGAGACCGCCGAACGCTCCGGCCGTGACAAAGAACGTGGAGGCGATGGAAGAGGCCGTGTAGACGACGAACAGCGTCGAGAACGTGACGCCGGTCAGCGCCGCGTATCCGAAGAACATCAGGGCCGCGGTGAGGGTGCTGACGCGCATCGCGAGCGAGCTGAAAGCCACGACGAGGCCGAGCTGCCCGAACAGGAGCGCGTAGAAGAGTATGCGATTGCCGAGCAGGAGCTCGATGGCGTCGGGCGAATGAGCCACCGCGAGCGCCACGACGCCGGTCGTCGCGAGGCCGAGCGTCATCCAGCGGTAGGTCACCCAGAGCGCGTCGCTCGCGCTGTCACGGGCGGCTGTGACGGGCCCCCGGCTACTTACGTAATCCATCGCCGCAACCTAACCTCGGCTACGGCCCCGGAAAGGGGGCGTGCGGCGATTTGCAGCCACCGTCACTTGCCCGCCTCGAGGCCTTCGAGTGGCCGTGGGCTCAGCGTCTCACGGGCACTGGTCGGGCGTGGGTCCGGGACAGGGCAGTCCGGTACCCGGGCAACAAACCCAGACGCACTTGGTCCCCGTGGTGACGACGACCGTCGTCGAGCTCGTGGAGTTCGGGCCGGCGTCGGCGAACGTGCCGGGGTCTCCCGAGCCGGTGTCGCCCGCCGTGTCGTGCCAGGGCGCGGGGCCGAGCACGAAGTTCGGAATGGCCGTGGCCACGAGGCTGACGGAGCCGGGGGGGACGCAGACCGTCTGCATCGGATCCATCGAGGCCAGTCTACCGGCAACCGATACCGAGCACCATACCTTGATGTTCTTCACGGTGAGGGTGACGCCGCTGCAGCCTCCATCGCCGCCGTCCGTCGCCGCGTCCGCGAGCGAGCTTCCGTCGGTCGACGCTTCGGCCGAGGCGTCTTTGCCCGCCGGCCCGCTGTCGACGGGAGGCTGCGTGGACCCGGTGTCCCCTTCGGCGTCCGGGGTCGCTTGCGCGTCGTCGCCTCCGGGCGAGGCGTCTTGTGAGGCCAACGGCGCCGCGCTGCTGCTGCTGCTGCAAGCACCCGCCCCGGCAGCAAGCGCGACAGCCGTCACGCTTGCAAGCCCAACCGAGGTCCAGTTCTTGAGGTTCATGGGATGCATTCCTCCGCAATCGTGTGCTCTTCTCCCGCCGATGGCGATCCACGTGTACCAGTATCCAAAGTGCAGCACGTGCCGGAAAGCTCTTGCCTGGCTGGACCGCCGCGGTGCCGCCTTTACGAAGAGTGACCTCGTCGCGGATCGGATTCCACTTGCGACGCTCACGGGGCTTTACCGTCGCTCGCAGCTTCCTATCGCCAAGCTCTTCAACACGTCGGGCGAGAGCTATCGAGCCGGCGGATTCAAAGCTCGGCTGCGCACGATGAGCGAAGGCGAAGCCCTCCAGGCGCTCGCCGCCGACGGCAAGTTGCTCAAGCGACCGATCGTCGATTCGGGTACGAAGGTCCTCGTCGGCTTCGACGAAGACGCCTTCGCTCGGCAGTTCGGCTGACGTTGACGACCGCGCGCGGAAGCGCGTCCGAGCAGTGTGCCGGGCAGTGTGCCGGGCAGGAACCTACCGGCGCCGGCCCGGACGCGTTGGCGACGCCTGGCTGGTCGCCGGGCGACCTCGCTTGGTGGTCGCGCTAGCGTACGGCTTTTGAGGGGCGGAGCGGCTCACGACCAGGACTGGTTCGCCGCCGTGCAGCTCGGGATGAACGCTCGCGAAACCTTCAGTTTGCGCGAAGCCCGCGAGATCTCCCTTGTGCTCGTTCATCCACGCGCCGAAGCGCTGCCAGAGCGAGCGCGCTTCGGGTACGGGCAACGAAGTACCGTCGATGAGAACACGGAGCGGCACGGCGTTTCTCGAAGCTCGTTAGCATCGACGGCGGGCGCGCGACAGCACCACGGCTGCGAAGAGGCGCGCTCGAAAATATGTGCTTTGCTCGGCTCATGCCTACAGTGACCCGCGTGGACGCGGCGCTCGAGACGCTGCGGTTGGAAGACGAGGCGAGCGGCGCGGTCGTGTCCATGGCCCCCGGGCGCGGCGGAATGGTGACCCGCTTCTCGGTGGGCTCCGTTCCCGTGCTGTTTCTCGACGAGTCGACGCTGCTCGACCCGACGAAGAGCGTGCGCGGCGGCATCCCGATCCTCTTCCCGATCGCGGGCAAGCTGCCCGGCGACCGGTACGACGCGAAGGGCCGCACGTACACCATGAAGCAGCATGGGTTCGCGCGGAACCTGCCGTGGGCGGTGACCGACGAATCGACCCGCGACGAGGCGAGCGTGACCCTCGGGCTCGACGCGACCGACGCCACCCGCGCGCAGTACCCCTTCGAGTTCGCGCTTCGCTTCACCTACCGATTGCACGGCGGCGTTCTCTCCGTCGAGCAACGCTTCGAGAACCACGGCGACGCGCCGATGCCGGTGCAGCCGGGCCTTCATCCCTACTTCTTCGTGCCCGAAGGCACGAAGGCCGGCGCGAGGGTCGATACCGATGCGACGCGTGCGTACGACAACGTCACCGGACGCGAGGTCGCCGTCGCGCTCCCGATCGGCCTGGCCGGGCGCGAGGTCGATCTCCATCTCCTCGATCACCGTCCCCGGGAAACGGTCCTGCACCGCCCCGGGCTGCCGGCCGTGCGCATTGGATTCGGTGACGACGAGCAAGCGCTCGTCGTCTGGACGGTGCCCGGCCGCGACTTCGTCTGCGTCGAGCCCTGGCGAGCGAAGTTCGGCGCGCTCGCCGACGGGACGGCGCCTCGGATCGAGCCGGGGGGCTTCGCCGCGACGACCCTGATCCTCTCGCTGGTCGACGCCAAGTGATCCCCGATCCGCGAGCTTCGCTCCTGGGCGCGACGGACCCATCGCCGGTCTGCGTGACCAACGAGCGTGGAACGTCGAATATCCTTCTCATCGGCGACCACGCTGGAAACGCGATCCCGGCCTCGCTCGGAGACCTCGGCGTCTCGGCCGACGATCGGGTCCGCCACATCGCCTGGGACCTCGGCGTGCAGTCCTTGGGAGAGCAGCTCGCGACCCGCCTCGACGCGACGTTCATCTCGCAGCGGTTCTCCCGCCTGGTGATCGACTGCAATCGCGACCCGCACGCGCAGCGGGCGATCCTCGAGGTTTCCGACGGGACCGCGGTTCCGGGCAATGCGAACCTGGCCCAGGCAGCGCGTGACGAGAGGCGCACGGCCATTCACGAGCCCTACCAGCAGCAGATCGGGAGCGAGCTCGCGACGCGGCACCATCGCGACCCGCCGCCGGTGCTCGTGGCGCTGCACAGCTTCACGCCCGTGCTCGGCGTCGAGCGGCGACCCTGGCAAATCGGGATTCTGCACGACGCGGGAGACACGCGGCTCAGCCGTGCCATGCTGCGTCGGCTCCGTCAGGAGAGTTCGCTGAAGGTCGGCGACAACGAGCCGTATCGAATGGACGGCACCGACTACTCGATCCCGAGGCACGCGTATCCGAACGGCACGCTCTACCTCGAAGTCGAGTTCCGGCACGACCTGCTTTCGGAGCCGAGCGAACGGTCGAGCTGGGCGAGCCGCTTCGCCGTCTGGCTGGCGGACGCGATCGCGGCGGCGTGACCGCCCGCGACTACCAGCTCCACTGCTCGACGAGCTTGCCCGCGGCGATGCGAAAGAGGGTGCCACCGCTCGAGACGACCTCTCGCCCCTGCTCGATTCGCAGGGTCGTGCGGCGCACGGAGACGAACTCCGTGTCGGCCCGGGTCAATTCGATCGTGGTCTGCACCTCCGGATGAGCGGCGAGGACCGGCGTCGACCTGACGCAAGTGATGGGGGACCTGAAAAAGGAGCTCGGGCGCGTGATGGGGACGTTGCTCAAACGGGCGCAGGCCGCCGGAGCCGTCCGCAAAGACGTGGGGGTGCCCGAGATCGTGGCCCTGATGACCGGCGCGTTCGCGTCGATCGACCGCCTGGGGGCGGGTCCGCGCGCCCGGGAACGGCTCCTCGCCATCGTTCCGACGGGCTTCGGGGGCCGGCCGTGCAGGTTTCGACCACTGCGCCGGCTCCGCGCCGGGCCGGCCGCCCGCCTCGTGGCGCTCCGATGCGCATCCGTGTGGTCGGCCGGGTGCCTAGCGTCTAGGCTGTGTTTTGATGTTTACCGGAGCTGGCGGGGATTCGTGGTCGGTGCTCTTCGGCACGCTGAAAGGGCTGCGCACCTCGTGGCCGTCGCGCGGCTGGAGCTGGGACGGCCGCTTTTCGTGCGTGACCTCCACGTTCAACGTCGAGCTCCAGGCGAAGGCGCGCTCCGCCGTGGCCGTCGCGCTCCCGACCGAGTGGACGTCGACCACGATCCAGCGCTCGCCCGCGCCCCTGCGCGATCTGGCCGAGCGCACTGGCGGCCTGCGCGAGGGGCAGATGATCCTCGTCAGCGCCGCGGTCGGCACGGCCTACGCGTACGGCCTCTGGTGGCCGTGGGGCGACGGGATCACGACGTCTCTGCGGGTCGGCCTCGGGGGCACGCACGTCCCTCAAGACGCCTTCCAGCGCCTGCGAGACGTGTTCAGCGTCGAGGTCTGAGCCGTCCTAGTCCGCGCGCGCTCGCGTCGGTGTCGGCGAGGCCTGTGTGAGCTTGTCGCCCTTGCGCGTGCTAAAGCGCCGCGCGATGACCGGGACTGACCTCACCCAGCTCGTCGGGCCCGCGCTCGCCTCGGCGCTGGCCGCGAAGGGCTACGAAACACTCACGGCCGTCCAGGAGGCCGTTCTCGACGAGGCGCTCGAGGGCCGCGACCTCAGGGTGACGTCGCAGACCGGCTCCGGCAAGACCATCGCCATCGGGTTCGTGGTCCGCGATCTGCTCGACGACCTCACGGCGCAGGGCGGCGGGCCCGCCCGGCCCCGGGTGCTCGTCTTGACCCCGACGCGAGAGCTCGCCAAGCAGGTGGCCGAAGAGCTGACCTGGCTCTACGCGCCGCTTCGCGTGAGGGTCGCGTGCGTCACGGGCGGCGCCGGATACGTCGACCAGAAGCGCGCGCTCGCGTCGAACCCGGCGGTGATCGTCGCGACGCCCGGGCGCCTGCGCGACGCCCTCGAGCGCGCGAAGATCGACGCCTCGGACCTCGCGGCCGTCGTGCTCGACGAAGCCGACTCGATGCTCGACCTCGGCTTTCGAGAAGACCTCGAGGCGATCCTCGCGATGCTCCCGAAGGAGCGACGGTCGCACCTCGTGTCGGCGACCTTCTCGCGCGACGTGGTGACCCTGGCCGATCGCTTCCAGCAAGATCCGGTGCACGTCCAGGGAACGCGTCTCGGCGAGGCCAACGCGGACATCGCGCACGTGGTGCACCTCGTCGAGCCGAGCCAGCGGGTCGACGCGCTCATCAACCTGCTGCTCTCGGACGAAGACGCGAAGTCGCTCGTGTTCGTGCGCACCCGGGCCGACGTGGCCCGGATCGCCGGCGAGCTCGCCGAGGCAGGGTTCGTCGTTCGAACGCTCTCGGGGGAAATGGAACAGCCGGAGCGCGATCGGGCGCTGGCGGCCTTCAGGCAAGGGGGGGTGCAGGCCCTCGTCGCGACCGACGTCGCCGCCCGCGGGATCGACGTCCGCGACATCGCCCGGGTCATTCAGGTCGAGCCGCCGACCGACGTCGAGACCTACACGCACCGGAGCGGGCGGACGGGGCGCGCCGGCAAGCAAGGAACGAGCGTTCTCTTCGTGGCGCCTTCGCACTACCCGGGCATCGCGCGGGGCCTGGCGCGCGCGAAGATCGCGCACCGCGTCGAGCCGATCCCCCGTCCCGAAGCCATCCAGCGCGCCCGCGAAGAGAAGCTGGTCGCCTGGCTCGCGCGCGAAGGAGACGGCGAGACGATCGACCCCCACGCGCTCTCCATCGCCGAGCGCATCGTGAAGAGCGGCGCGGTGGTGACCGCCCTCGGGCGACTCATCGAGAAGGCGGGCCTCCACGGCCCGACGAAGGCCCGCGAGGTCCGGACGATCGCCCCGCCTCGAGACGATCAGCCGCCGACCCGGGCGCGGCGCGGCGTCGACCCCAAGCGCGGCCCGGTCGGCGCGGAGCGAGCGGGTCGTGGAGACCGCGCCGAGCGAGCCGAGCGAGCCGAGCGAGCCGAGCGAGCCGAGCGAGAATGGGTCCCGTTCCGGGTGACGTGGGGCGGTCAGCAGGGTGCCGACGCGCGCCGCCTGCTGGCCATCGCCTGCCGTTCAGGCAACGTCAAAGGCAGTGACATCGGCGCGATCCGGGTCGAGGCGACCTACTCCTTCATCGACGTCGCGCGCGACGTGGCCGACGCGTTCGCGATCGCAGCGGCACGGCCCGACCCGCGCAACCCGCGCATCCGGATCACCCGGGGCGACGAAGCGCCCCGCGAGGCGCGACCCGAACGGACCGACCATGCGCCCCGCGAGGTGCGACCCGAACGGACGGGGCCACGCCCGCGCGACGCACGCCCGGAGCGCGCGGAGAGCCGGCCGCGCGAGGTCCGGGCCGCACGCGTCGATGCCCCTCGAGACGTGCGACCGGAGCCGCCCTCGCGCCCGAAGGCACCGCACACCGAGCCTCCACCACGCCCGCACGAGCGCCCGCGCGGCGCCATCGCGGTGCTCCGGCGCCCCCGAAAGACCTGATCGGACCTTCGACCCCTCGAACATCGTGGAGCTTCCCCGATGAGCAAGAATCGGCGCGTCAAACCGATGTTCAGTCTGTCGCCGGTCGAGTTCCGCGACAGCCCGATCGCCGGCCGGGGCGTCTTCGCACGCCGTCCCTTCAGGACCGGAGACGTGGTCGTTCCCTATGCCCCGAGGCAGCGCAAGGTCGACGCGCGCGATCCCGAGGCCGTCGCGGCCGCCGAGACGAAGCTCACGCTCCTCTCGGAGCAGCGGTTCGTCATCATCCCGGACACCAGCGTGCCCGGCGGCTGGCTGTGCAACCACAGCTGCCACCCCAACGCGGCGATCTTCTCCGACCGTGAGGGACGCGTCCAGTGCACGCGGCCCATCGCCCCGGGCGACGAGGTCACCATCTTCTACGGGTGGGTGAGCCACAACGAGCCCGAGCGCGATCCGTGCCGCTGCGGCGCGCCGCGGTGCCGCGGCTTCATCAACTTCGATCTCAGCGACGAAGACGCCGCGCACGCTCATGTCGTCGAGGGCCGTCGCGTGACGATGGACGACGTCCTCGCGAGGCGGCTGGCCGAATACGGCGCGTTCTTGCACTCGATCGGCCAGGAGCAAGTTCAGGAGGCCATCGCCAATACCCTCGTGCGGATGAAGCTTCGAAAGAGCGGAAGCGTCGTCTGCGCCTTCTGACGCTCCTTCGACGAGTCGACAGCGACTCGAGTGATACGGTCTGCGCGATGAGACGTGCCCCGGCCCCCTTCTCGCATCGAACGGTCGACGAACTCGTCATCGGCGACGAGGCCTCGCTGCGCCATGTCTCGCTCTATTCCGAGCTCAAAGAGGTCCTTCGCCGGTCGAGCTACACGTTCCGAATCTTGCCCACTCGCGCCGCCGCGCGCGCGGATCGAGCTCTCCTTCTCAACCTGACGTTCTGGAGCGCGAGCACGGGGGGCGATGTCCTCGTCGACAGGCACATCGAGGCCGACGTCATCGCCCACGCCGCCTGGCACCATCTGGCAGCGCGCGCGCTCACCGCGACGCCGAGCGAGCCGCCTGCCGTCGAGGCGCTCTTTCTCGGAGAGGCCATCGCGAGCGCGTTCGACCTGTATCTCGTCGGGCGCCTCCTGGGCCACGCGCCGCGATCGACGTTCCTCGAGACCCAGGTCCCTGCCATGGCCGAGGCTGCCGACGCCGCGGGCCTCTCGGAGCGGCGCTTCGAGGCGCTCCTGGGCAGTATCGCGCGAGACCCCGACCGCGCCTTCGCCGACTTGCGCGAGCTTCTCAGCGACGCGACCGCGGCGCTCTACGAATGCCGGAGCGGCGAAGAGGGCCTCGCGGCTCTCACCCGGTTCGACGCCCATCGATTCGCGCCGTTGCTGCATCGCTACGAGCTGTCGAACTGGGTGCTCTACGCCCGCGCGTTTGGCGAGAAGAAGGGCAAGGGCGGCGGCGGCGGCGGCGGAGCCCGCGCGCGGGCAATCGACCGTTCCCTTCGAAAAGAAAGAGCCCCGCTCGAGTGGCTCGCCCGGCAGTGGATCCGGCAAACGCCTCATCCGAAGAGGCCGATTGCGCCCCGACGGATCGCCGTGTAATTAGCACAGCCCCCGATGCGCAAGGCTCTCGCTGGAGTCTCGGTTCTCCTCGTCGACGACGAACCGGACAATTCCGATCTGCTCGGGCTCTACGTGGAATCGCAGGGAGCGTCCGTGCGTATCGCGTCGAGCGCCCGCGAAGCCCTCGAGGTCCTCTCGTCGTGGAAACCGGACATCATGCTCCTCGACATCTCGATGCCCGAGATGGATGGCTACGATCTCCTGAAGGCGATCCGGCGCGATCCCGCCCTTCGAACGACCCCGGCAGTCGCGGTCACGGCGCACGTGTTCGAGCGCGACAAGCGCCTCGCCGCCCAGGCCACGTTCTCCGCGCACGTGTCCAAGCCCTACGACTGCGAGGCCCTCGTCTACATCGTCCAAAAGCTCACGATCGCGAAGCCGTCGGACGAAGACCCGCCCGCGATTCGCGATTTCCGCGCCGTGCTCGACGCGCAAGGGATGCACCAGGCGCTCGGGTTCCTCAATCGCAGGACGTCTCACCGCTTCACGGGCATCTTTCGATTCGACGGCAAGATCCTCCACGGCCTGCACGTGTTCGACCGCGAGCACCCGGTTCCGTCGCCGGGCAGCGACGCGCCGCTGCGGGAGACGTACGCCGCGATCGTCGAAGCCGAGCGGCAGCCGTTCGTCGTGTGGGACTCGCATCTCGCCCCGAAGCTCGCCGATCACCCGGCTCGGGATCGAGAGCGAGCCTATTGCGGGGTGCTCTTGCGGCGCGCCAACGGCTTGCCGTTCGGAACGATCTGTCACTTCGATCCGTCGCCGGTGGCGCCGAGCCCCGACGTGCTGGGGCTCCTGTTGCTCGTCGCGCCACTCGTCTCGTCGGCCGTCGTCGGCTCGACGTGAGGGCTGCCGATCGTCGTTTCGAACGCTGAGAGCACCTCGGCGGGGTTGGCCCGCTGCTGCATCGCCTCGGCCACGGCGTCCTTGCGATCGCGAACGTTTGGCAGGTCGCGCCGGAGCTCCTCGAGGAGCGAGATGATCTTCGTCGCCTTTTGCTCGGCAATGAGGCTCAGCTGCAAGTCGAGGTGAGCGCGACGATCGGCCTCGTGATTCAAACGATTCTGCGCCGTGAGCACCGTTGTGGCCACGACGGCGGCGTAGGCAGTCAACACGCCCTGCAGGCCGTAAAAGGGCGGATGGTCGACGGCGGGCCACCCCGTCCACCGCGTCGCCGCGTTGTAAATCACCCAGACGGCGGCCGCCCCCACGAGCATGTACAGGGCTCGGGGCCGCCCGAGTTGCCCCGTCAACGCCTCGATCGCGCGTTGATGGCGGCTGATGCGCGAGGCCGAAGCCGCGTTGAGCTGCGCGATCGTCTCGATATTTTCGGAGACGTGGTTCGGAACGCCCGGGGTCGAAGCCATCTTGGATGACCGTCGCAATTCGCGTGCTAGACGGACCGTCGGCGTCGTGGAACGAGCCCGTCGGGTGGCCCCAGCGCCGCGGGCGCGGCGCGAGCCATCAGGCGGCGGTGTAGGTCGTCGCGCGCTTCTGACCCTTGGCCTTGAGCTTCTTCTTCGCGAGACCTTCCTTTAAGACGCGCGGCATTTCCTTGGCCTGCATCCGAAGTTCGGTCCGGATCTGTTCGGCCCGCAATCCCTCGCGGTGCTTCTTCACGAGGGCGACGACCTGATCGAGCGCCGCGGCGATATCGTCGGCCGAACGACGGGGGAGTCGGCCCGTGGCCGATGCCGCGCGGGCGCGCGCAGGGCGCTTGGGGGCCGCCTCTTCGACCGGAGCCTTCGCCCCATTGACTACATGGGTCTCCGGACGGCCCCGATGCGTGCCGGTGAGGAGCTCGTCAAGCGATACCGAACGTACGGCGGCGAGGACGGAGCCGGCAAAGGCCTGGGCGAGTTCGGTGAGCTTGGACTGCAAAGAAGTCGTCATGGGAACGCTCTATAACCCGAATTCATTGGAACGCACCAATCTTGGGATGTCTTGGCATGAAAAAACGTTCGCATCACCGCGCAGAGACGTCGCGACCCCTTCCGAGCTCTCCGACAAAAGTGTCACGCTCGACGAGGCGGTGACGCCGATAAAAGCCAAGCACGAGGCCACTTTCGGGCACAGACGGCTCGTCGTGGCCGCGGCACGGCTTGTCGGAATGCGCGGGGTACGGACGAGACCGATCTCTCCTCCTGAATAGAAGTTTGCGTTCGGGATGTGAGGTGGTCTCGCAGCCTTTCGCGATGCGGTAGGATCGCAGCCCCGTGGCCCGCTCGCTCAAGTCCGACCCCAACGTGCACGCCCTCGAGCTGCTGACGCCGCGCGCGGTGCGTCCGCACGACGCGGCTCGGCAGGATGACGCGCAGCCCCCGGGGACACGGGCGCGCAAGAAGAAGCGGGCCGAGACCATCGTCGTACGCCGTATCCACCGGCGCGACCTCAACCGAGTCTGGGAGTTCCTGAAGCTCTCGTTCCGAGACGTGAACCGGGCCACGGTCGAGTACCAGCGGCCCCGAACGAAGCAACGATTCCTCGAGACCTACGAGGAAGAGGGCGTCGAGCAGCTCCTCTTCACGATCGATCGCAAGATTGTCGCATATGCCGAGTGCACCTTCGAGATCGTGGGCAAGGACACCTGGGTGAATCCAGCGTATTTCGAGCGCCGCGACATGCGGCCGCTCTACGTCGAAGAGCTCGCCGTCCACCCGGATTGGGCTGGGCGCGGCGTGGGGTCGTTCGTGCTCGAGCAGCTCCAGCACCTAGCTCGCGTCCGGGGGCTCACCCACCTCGTGCTCGAGGTGGCCGAGAACAACGAGAACGCGCTCGCCTGGTACCGGAAGCGCGGATTTCGCAAGCTCGACGCGGCGATCTTCCTCGCCCAGAGCGTCGATACCGAGCCCGAGCTCCTCCCGCCGCGAGAGCTCGCGCAGCGTCGCGACGACGCGGCCGGCTAAACTAGGCTGAACTAGGCTGAACTAGGCTGAACTAGGCTGAACTAGGCTGAACTAGACTAGCGGCACGCCGCGGTCGCGTCCTACGGATTGCGCACGCAGTTGTCTGTCAGCGCGATCTCGGCGCCGAGATCGACGACCTCGAAGTTGCCGACCGTGATCGCCTTGAACGAGAGCGCCGTGACGCCCTGAGTGGCCCACTTGGCCGTGGTGGTCCGGTCGTCGGCGAAGGTGAGCGCGATCTGGCCGCCGTCCGACAGGAGCATGCCGTAGGTCTTCATGGCGTGCAGAATGGTCTTCTCGCCGGCGTCGAACGGCGTCTCGTCGAAGGTCGACTTCAGGCGAAAACGGACTCCGTACGGCGGCGCGTTGTCGTCGGTGCTCGACGGCGAGCCGGCGTGCGTCGCGGGATGCACGTAGGCCATCACCTTCATGCTCCCGTTGGGCAAGATGAAGCGCAAGGCGTGCTTCACCGCGCCCGCGGCGACCTCGTCGGCCGTCGGGAGGAGCGCGGCGATCGGAAAACCGCCCGCATCGGCCGACGTGCACTGGTCCCCGCGAAGGGTGTCCGGATACGTCTTCGTCAGATCCCACACGAAGGCGCCGAGCGCGGTGAAGGCCGTGCCTGATTGGGTCGCGTTGTAGATCTCGTAGAGCTTCTTCTGGGTCTGCTCCACGACGAGAACATGGCAATCGCCCTGTCCGTTCGTCTTGTACGAGGTGTCGCACGTGTAGTCGGCGCTGCCCTCGGTGTTGCCGTTGGCCGGCATCGGCATCTGGAGCGGCACGGTGTCGCAATCGGTCCCGCCATAGCAATACGCGCCCTTCGTGGGCTTGGTGATCGTCTGACGCGGCGTCGAGCCATCGCCGAAGAAGAGGGGAATCGAAAAGTCGATCTGGAGCCGGCCGCCGCCCCAGCCACCCGAGGCCGCGAGCGCCGCGACGATGGCGTCCGAGCGGGAGCTCTTGACGAGCCCCGATACGTCTTTCGACCACGGCTCGGGCTGCTCGAAGAGGCCGCCGACGGTCGGCGTGCCGCCGAGATCGTTTGCGTCAGGGCTCGCGCCGGCGTCGGCGCGACTGGCCTGTCCGTCGAATCCCGACGCGGCCCCCTCGGAAGTCGCGACGGCATCCTGGTCCGACCCCGCCGAGCCCTCGGCCTGGACGCTACCGTCCGGCGCGCGCATGTCGTCGGTGCCGTCGGCTCCGTCGATGTCCCCCGCGTGAGCCTGCGAAGACGAGTCGCTTCCGCACGCCGCACACGTAAGCACCGCGACCACCCCGACTCCGGCAAACCAGGCACCGGTCTTCATCATCACAGAGTACCTGCGACTTTCGCCAGCGAGAAGCGCGGCGCGCGCCGCGGCGAGCGAATCGGCGGACGACCCGATACGATTGCGCGAGATGGCGATTCGCATCATGCGCGCCGATGCCTTCGCGCCGGCCACGTCGCTCGCGCTCGTCATGTGCTCATCGGGCACGCCGGCGACCACGCGCGGACCCGACGCCTCGACGATCGCGAACGGCGGCCAAGGAGCCAGCGGCTCCGGCGGGAAACGGGTCGGGACCAGCCGAAAAATGCCGTAGCGACGCCGGCACGGGCGGGCCTGCCCGAGGCTGCTACGGTCGCGGGCGTGAATCCCCCTTCGACCGATCGGCACGGAGCCCCCTCGATCGATCTCGCTGCGGCCGCGTACGCGTCCGCGAAAGAGCACGGGTTCGAACCCGACTTCGGCCCGGCCGTGGCTCGCGAGGTCGATGCGCTCCGCCGACGCAGTGCGTCGCCGGTCCCCGCGGCCCGCGATCTCCGCGACCTCGTGTGGTCGTCGATCGACAACACCGAATCGAGAGACCTCGACCAGATCGAAGTGGCGGAGCGCCTCGACGGGGGGCGCGCGAAGCTCCTCGTGGGCGTCGCCGACGTCGACGCGCTCGTGCTCCGGGGCTCTGCGATCGACGCCCACGCCGCCGCGAACACCACGTCGCTCTACACGGGCGTGCGCGTCTTCCCGATGCTGCCGGAGGCTCTCTCCACGGGCCTCACGTCGCTCAATCCGGGCGAAGACCGCCTCGCCATCGTGATCGAGATGGTGGTCTCGGGCGACGGGGCGGTCGACACGTTCGACGTCTATCGCACGCTGGTCCGCAATCGCGCGAAGCTCGCTTACGACGACACCGCCTCGTGGCTCGACGGGTCATCGCCCCTTCCGCCGGCGGCGACGCGCGTGCAGGGCCTCGAAGGGCAGCTCCGACTCCAGGACGAGCTCGCGCGGCTCCTCAAGGCGCGCCGTCTCCAGCAAGGAGCGCTCGATCTCGAGACCATCGAAGCCGGCTCGGTGATGCGCGACGGCGCGGTGGTCGCCCTCGAGCTCACGCAGAAGAGCCGCTCGCGAGACCTCATCGAAGACTTCATGATCGCCGCCAACAGCGCGATGGCGCGCTTCCTCGAGCAACGCGGGCGCTCGGCGATCCGCCGCGTCGTGCGCACCCCGAAGCGGTGGGACCGCATCGTGGCGCTGGCCGCCACGCACGGAGCCAGGCTCCCCGCGGTCGCCGAGCCCCGCGCGCTCTCGGAGTTCTTGAGCGCCCAGCGGCTACGCGATCCCACGCGATTTCCTGATCTGTCGCTCTCCATCGTCAAGCTCCTCGGGCCCGGCGAGTATGCGCTCGAGACCGCCGGCCAGCGGCACGTCGGACACTTCGGGCTGGCCACGCGGGACTACACGCACTCGACCGCGCCGAACCGGCGCTTCGCAGATCTCGTCACCCAGCGCTCGCTGAAGGCCGTGCTGGCCGGGGAGCCACCTCCTTACGACGACGCGGCGCTCGAGGCGATCGCCGGCCATTGCACCAGCAAGGAGAACGACTCGCGCGCGGTCGAGCGCTTCATGCGAAAAGTCACCGCCGCGCTCTTCCTCACCCCGCGCATCGGCGAAGAGTTCGACGCGATCGTGACCGGGGCGGCGGACAAGGGGACGTTCGTCCGGCTGGTCTCGCCGCCCGCCGAAGGCCGCGTCGTTCGCGGCGAGCAAGGGCTCGACGTGGGGGACACGCTGCGCGTCAAGCTCGTGGCGACGACGCCGAGCAAGGGCTTCATCGACTTCGCACGTGCTTGAAAGGCCTCCCCCTCGATGCTCGCATACCGTGATCCTTCGTTCATCGACGGCGACGACGCTCGCCCCCTCCGCATCCTGGCCGAATACATCCAGCCGCTCGCGCGCTTCCGCCAACAGCGCGTGCAAGACACGATCGTGTTCTTCGGCTCTGCGCGTTTGAAAGAAGACGGTCCGCTCGGCCGCTACTACGCCGGTGCGCGCGAGCTCGCGCGGCGGGTCACCGCCTGGTCGCTGAGCCTCGCCGAGCCGCGGCGGTTCGTCGTCTGCTCGGGGGGCGGCGGCGGCATCATGGAGGCGGCGAACCGCGGCGCGGTGGACGCGGGAGGGCGCACGGTGGGCCTCAACATCGGTCTGCCTCACGAGCAGCGGCCGAACGATTACGTGACGCCGGAGCTCTCGTTCGAGTTTCACTACTTCTTCATGCGAAAGCTCTGGTTCGCACACCTCGCGCGCGCGCTCGTCGTCTTTCCGGGTGGGTTCGGCACGCTCGACGAGCTGACCGAGATGCTCACCCTCGTGCAGACCCGCAAGCTCGATCGAGAGCTCCCGATCATCCTGTACGGGTCCGAGTACTGGCGCGAGATCCTGAATTTCGAGGCGCTGGTGCGCCATGGGATGATCGATCGCGCCGACCTCGAGCTCGTCCAGTTCGCCGACGACCCCCAGAGCGCGTTCGACATTCTGCAGCGGGTGCTCACGGGCGCCCCGTCGACGACGACCCCCGCGTTCGCGAACTCGCGAACGCCTCTCGACGACGGGCCGGCCGCTTAGCCGGCGCCCGCGCGCAAACGCGCAAACGCGCAAACGGGACCTCGCTCCCGGGCTCAGATGCCCGTGACGCCCGGCCAGAACGAGAAGCCGCTCGAGCCCCCGCTCGCTCCCGAGACGCTCACGCCGTTGATGAAGACGCCGCCGCGCATCGCCTCACTCCTGCCGTCTGCGACGGAGATCGTCTGCGCCGTCGGCGCCCAGGGCGATCTCGTCGGCGTATCCCACGAATGCGACTTTCCACACGGCGTCGAGGTCCTCCCGGTTCTCACCCGCGCCCGCCTGCGCCCGGTACGATCGAGCCGCGAAGTCGACGCCGAGGTGCGCTCGGTGCTCCAGGACGCGCTCGCCGTCTACGAGGTCGAGCTCGAACGCCTTCGCGCCGCCCACCCCGACGTCATCGTCACGCAGGATCTCTGCGACGTGTGCGCCGTATCGCTCGACGACGTGAGCGCCGCCGTCGCTCGACTCGGGCTCGAAGGGGTGCGAATCGTCAATCTGCACCCGACCCGGCTCGGCGACATCTGGAGCGACATCGACCGTGTCGCCGTCGCGCTCGGCCGGGCCCCCGAGGGGCGGCGCGTGGTCGCGACGCTCCGCGATCGCGTCGCGGCCCTTCACGAGCGCGCTGCGCGCTGCGCAACGCGCCCCGCCGTGCTCGCGATCGAGTGGCTAGACCCCGTCATGATCGGAGGCATGTGGATGCCGGAGCTGATCGATCTCGCGGGGGGCGTCCCGCTCGTGACGCAGCCCGGAGAGCACGCGCCGACCTTGTCTCTCGATGCGCTCCGCGCGCTCGATCCCGACGTCGTCGTGGTGAAGCCGTGCGGCTTCTCGCTCGAGCGAACCCTCGGCGAGGCGCAAGTACTCGCGGCCACGCTCCCCTGGGGCGAGTGGCGCGCGGTTCGCGAGGGCCGCGTCTACGTCGCCGACGGAAACGCGTACTTCAATCGCCCCGGGCCGCGCATCGTCGAGTCGCTGGAGATCCTGGCGGCGTGTGTTCATCCCGACGCCTTCCCCGAGCTGCGTCGTGCCCACGGCGAGTCGGTCCGCAGGCTCGACGCGAACCTCGCGGTCCGCCCCTTCTTCGAAACGGACTAGCGCGACGCGTCGACCATGGCAGGTGCGACTCAGGCCGCTTTGCGGCTCGGCCGCTTGGTGGTCACCTGGTCGACGTCGAGCGCCCTTTGCCGCTGCAGCATCCCTGTCGCGGCGTATCCGGCCACAGCCAGGAATGCCAGTCGACCGAGACGTGGAAAGAGGAGCCCGCCGAGCGCGGCGCCGAGCGCCCCGGCCCCCGCGAACGCGAGCAAGGGTCGCGTGCGCACGAGGTCTCGAATGCCCTCGGACGTCAAGGTCAAGAGAGTGGAGAGAGATTGCTTGGCCAAATCGAGGGTGATCGCGCGCCCGCCCTCAACGTGCGTCTTTGCCTGCCTGTCCATGCTCAGCCTGCGGTGCACGCGCCGTGCCTCCCGCCGCAGAGGCGGCTAGCACAGGAACCGCCCTTGCAACGCTGAGTGACATGAACACTTCACCATCCCTTTTTGTCTCGGTCGCTGCCGCCGGCCTCGCCGGCGTGGCTGCATTCCTCACCCCGAACACCGCGCGAGCCGATCGCGTCGTCGTCGAAGAGTCTTCAGAAGACTACGAGGCGCGGCACTCGCTCGACGTCGCCTTCGATGGCGAAGGGGCCATTCCGCTCATGGATCGCCGCTTTCAAAGCGGAAATGATCTGACGGGCGGGGGTGGCTTCAAGGTCCGCGTCGGAGAGCAGATTCGCTTTCCACGCCTCCGGTTCACTCCGGAACTGGGATACGGATACGACCACCTCTTCGCGACCGACAACGCGAACAACGCCTTCGCGTGGGACATGCATCGGCTGTTCGCCGGCGCGCGGGTGGGCTTCGGTCGGGTCGTCGTACCGACGTTCTACGGTCACGTCGGGTACGGCTGGCGTGACACGAGAGACCCCAGCGTGGCGCAGGCGAGCGGTGTCGCGCTGGACGTCGGCTTCGCGCTCGACTTCCACGTCGTGCCGCACCTCGGCTTCGGCGCGCACGTGGAGTACGCGGCGATCGACGCTCAGCCCTACACCCCTCAGTGGCTCGCGCTCGGGCTTCACGCCGACCTCGCGTTTTGAGCGGCAGCGGCAGAGGCTGCGCCGGGTCGCGGGGTGCCGTGCCAGGTTACTGGGGCTGGCAACCGCACCCGTTCGGTTCGTCGCGAACGCGTCCCGAGTCACTCGGCGTCACGTCAGGTTGAAGAACTCGCGAATCTGGCTGATGAGGCGCTTCGACCGCTCTTCGGGCGGGGCCGCGTTGCCGCCTGCGGCCTTGGCGGCGCTGATCTCCGCCTGCCGCGTCGCGAGGAGGGAGCCGAGCCCCTCGACGAGTTCGGGGTGGGCGGCGAGCACGGCATGAAATGCGTCGTGGTCGATGACCACGAGGTCGCATGCAGTCTTCGCGCGGACGGTCGCCGACCGTACTTCGCCGGTCAAGAGACCCATCTCGCCGAAGTATTCGCCGGGCCCGAGGTTCGCGAGCTCCGACGCCTCGCCGCCCTCGACGCGCACCTCGACGGTGACACGACCCCGCTCGACGACGTAGAGCGCCATGCTCTTCTCCCCTTCCCTGACCACGATCTCCCCCGGCCCATAGGGCTTCAGGGTCGCGCGCTCGATGAGCACCTGACGAGCGTCGTCGGGCACTGACTCCATCAGAGCGACGGCGCCGAGCGCGGAGACCCGGCGCCGGCGCTCGTCGTCGGCCTTGGCCCTGGGATCGACGTGCGGAAAGTGGAGCGTCCGGGCGGGAAACGGCATCTCGATGCCGGCGCGGGCGAACGCGTAGTAGATCCGATCGCGGACGGCCCCCTCGATGTTCAAAGCGAGCCCGAAGTCGTCGACGTAGAAGAGCACCTCGTACTCGATCGAGCTCTCGGCGAACGAGCGCGTTCGCGCCGACGGGGCGGGCGCTTCGAGCACGCCGGTCACTTCGCGCGCGGCCGCCACCAGCGCCTCGTGGACCTCGTGCGGCGGAGACGCGGGCGACGCGTTGACGAGGACATGCCGGCGCGCGACCGGCGACGGCCGTGAATAGTTGCGGATGGCCGCCTTCGCCAGACCGGCGTTCGGCAGGATGACCTCGACGTGATCGAGCGTCATCACCGTGGTCGCACGCCACGTGACCTCGGTGACCCGCCCTGCCTGGTGCCCGTCGTCGAGCTCGACCCAATCCCCGACGTCGAAGGGGCGCTGGAGCTGCAAGGCGAGACCGGAGACGAGGTTGCCGAGCGTGTCTTGCATCGCCAGCCCGACGACCGCGGTGAGCAACGCCGACGTCGTCAAGATCGATCCCGGCTCGACGTCGACGGATCGCAGCGCCAGCAGCGCGACGAAGAGATAGACGGCGCCCGTGGACAGGTCCCGGAAGATGCGCGGAGCCGGCCGCGCCGAGCGCCGTCCCCCGAGGACGTCGATGAGCAGGACGACCATGCTGCGGCCGATGGACGCGAGCAGGAAGAAGGTGACCGCGAACTCGAGGATGCGCTGCGCGACGCTGCCCTGGAGCGGGAGCGCCCGCGCCAGCGACGCTAGCAGGGAGACGACGAGGAGCACGCCGCCCTGCCGGGCCCTCGAGCGCCGCCCGGCAGGCAGCAGCGCGCTCGCCAGGAGCACGAGCACGCTCGCGGACAGGTAGCCCGTGAGGATCGCGCCGCTGGATTCCGGAGGAACGAACGTCGACGGGTCACCCATGCGCGGGATCATCGTACTCGAGACGCGCCTCGATCACCTGGGCAAGCCGTCGAACGAAGCGCGCGCCCCCGATCAGCTCAGTATGAGGTCGGCCGCCCTTTCGGCGATCAGATTCTTCCCGACGCCTGGCAAGTCGAGGGTTACGGACAGGCCGAGCGCGCGGAGCTCGTCGGCCGGGCCCACGCCGAAGTCGCGCCACTGGTCATAATTGTCTCGGTGGCCGCGCATGTAGATCACGTGGTTGATCGAGCTCGAGCCCCCGAGCACCTTCCCGCGTGGCCAGTGCATCTCGCGACCCTTGAGGCCACGATGACGTAATCGTATGTTCCATGGCCGCTCCCGTGGCCGATCAGTACACGCGCGCCCGGCGATCGACAACTGCGGGTTCCGTCGCGGCTCCCCCCCGCGCGACTTGGCACGCCTCTGGCTTCGTGTGGGTGACAGCAACAAGGAGGAGAACCACATGAAACTCAGCCAGACGATCGCGCCCGCACTTGCGGCGCTTCTTGTCACAGCGTGCGCCTCGCACTCGACCCACGCGGCCGCGCCGGACCGAGCGGAACAGGCCGAAGAAGACAAGCAGCACGCGGAGGACAACGCCCGCCAAGCGAGGGTCGACGCCGAGAACGCCCACGCGAACTCCGTGGACGCCGCGCGTGCCCAGCACGAGGCAGACGTCAAAGCGCAGTATGCCGCCCAGGAGGCGGCGCAGGCCGAGCGCGACGCGCAGCAACAGCCCTCGGGCGTCACCGAACCGCAGGCCGGCGATGGCCGGATCGTCTCCGTGCCCGCGCCCGACTCGGGCGTGTCGTTCGCGACAAAGAGCGCGGACCTGAGCGGCGACGACAGAGCACGCCTCGATGATCTCGTGGCCAGCCTGCGCGCGCACCCCGCGCAGCGCGTGGTCATCAAGGGCTACGCCGACGACACCGGCTCCGACTCCACCGACGCCCAGCTCTCCCAGCAGCGCGCCGACGCGGTCGCGCGCTATCTCGAGAAGAGGGGCGTATCGAGCGACCGGATCGCCACCAAGGTGGGCACGTGGAGCAGGACGAGCACCGACGACGTCAGCCGCCGGCGGGCGCTTCATCATCGCGTCGAGATCATCGTCAAGTGACGGCTCTCCCGAGGGCGCGCAGTCGGCGCCCTTGATGTTCGCTACGGGGTAGAGGCGGTTGGCGACCCGGGCGATTCCCGCGGCCTCGAGCACCGCGAGGACCTCGTCAAGGTCCTTGTAGACGTGCGCGCACTCGTCGAGCGGCACATGGCGTTGGTTTCCGACGATGCCCTCGACGGTGACCCCCGCGAATGCTCGCTGCACCGTCGCCATCTCGGCGTCGATTCGGTCCTGCTTGTGCCCGAACTTTCGCTTCGCTTCGCTTCGCCTTGCCGCGGGCGAGGAGGCGCCCCGAGCCGTGGTTGACGCTGCACGCGCTCTGGTGCGCTCCGAACCGGTGGCGACCCGCCGTTCGACCCCCCGCACCCAGCGCTCGCGCGCGTACTTGCCCGTGACTGCGCCCGCCATGCGGTCGGCCTTCATGTAGAGGACGCCGCACGAGATGTCGTAGCCGGAGCCGCCCTGAATGAGAGTGTCCTCGGTCACGATGACGCTTCCGACGGGCACGCCGTAGCCCACGTGCATGTCGGGCATCAGGTACGCGCCAACGACCCCCTCGAAGCTCGCGCCGCTCGCGATCTGCTGCCACACCTTCTCTTCGGAGGCCGCGAAGAGGGCCTCCGAGAGATAGGCATGCGCCTCCACCTTCATGCTCCCGACCCTGGGGAGCACGTAGTGGCCGTCCGACACGCTCTGCGCTGCGTATTTCAAGGAAAAATGACTATCCCCTCAGGTCGGTCCACGAAAAAAACGACGAAGGCCGCCTCGGGGAGCTCCCCGGGCGGCCTCTTCGCACGCTCTCGCGAGTGAAAAATTGTGCCTAGGGGGCCAGCGTTCGCGGTGCGGAGGACGACATGGTTAGCTCGCTCTCTTTCTGACTGACGCGCGCGGGCGATCGTTCATTCACGTGGACTGACGATTCGCCGCGGCCGTAGGCTGACCGCGTTCCGCGAGCACCTTCGGGAGGCTCTCGTGGACTTCACTTCCTGGGGCCACGGCCCGGAGCATCCGAACACCGCATGTTGAGACAAGGATCCGGGCCGCCCCTCGTGCTTCTCCACGGCGTCCTCGGTGCCGAGGGTATGTGGCGGGGCGTTATCCCCATCGTGTCGCGCCACCACGACACGATCGCGCCGACCGCGCTCGGCCATCGCGGAGGCCGGTTTCCGACCGAGCGGCCGACGCGCATCGCCCACGTGATCGACGACGCCCAGAGGCTGCTCGACGAGCTGAGGATCGAGAAGGCGCACTTCGCGGGCAACTCGATGGGCGGTTGGATCGCCCTCGAGCTGGCTCGGCGCGGGCGGGCGCTCTCCGTGTGCGGCCTGTCGCCGGCGGGATGCTGGCCTCCGCTTCTCGACGGCGCGACGCGACCTGCCGCGAGGGCCCTCGGTCGCGCCGTGCGCGACACGCGCTCGGGTCGCGTGCTCCTGCCGCTCCTCGCGCCCTTCGCCCGGTTTCGCCGGTGGGCTTTGCGCGCGACCGCGGCCCACGGCGATCGGGCGAGCGCGCGCGACCTCCTCGAGCTCGCCGACGACCTCCTCGGGTGCGCCGTCAGCCGCGATCTCCTCGCCACGAACGAGCATCTCGAACCGCTGGACCCTCTGCCGTGCCCCATCACGCTGGCCTGGTCGGCGAGGGACCGCATCTTTCCGGTCGCGGTCAACGGAGAGCTCGCGCGCGAGCTGATTCCGGGCGCTCGTTTCATCGTGCTCGACGACGTCGGTCACGTTCCGATGATTGACGACCCTGGCCTCGTCGCCCGGACCATCCTCGAGACCACGCGCGTGTCATTCTGAGGGCATGTTCGCCCTGGGCTTCGCGGCCGACCTGGCGGTCGCGACTCGCCCGGCGATCGCGCAGACCGCGGGCACGCCCCAGCCGAGCCCCGTCGCCGCGCTCGAGCCGCCGCGTCTGCTCTCGGCGACCGTGGTCGCTTACCCCGACGGCGCCAGCGGCGGCGCGACGGTCCTGCTCATCGTCACCGTGAACACTGATGGCACGGTGCGCTCCGCGGTTCCAACCGAGTCGCACGAGCCCTTCTCGGGCGTCGCCAGCGCCGCCGCACGGTCGTGGCGCTACGAGCCGGCGATGCGCGGCGGCAAGCCCGTGGCGGCCCTCATTCGTGTCGCGATCGAGTTTCATCCGCCGGAGCCGGCCCCGCCTGCGACGGAACCGCTGCCCGAGGCTCCCGCGCCGAGCGCGACTCCCGCGGCCACGGCCACCGCCTCTTCGCAACCCCCCGACGAGGTCCAGGTACACGGCGCTCACGAAGAGCCCTCGCGCACGGCGACACTCAGTCGCGCCGAGATCCGGCAGATCCCGGGCGCCTTTGGCGATCCCTTCCGCGCGATCGAGATCATGCCGGGCGTCACGCCCATCGTGTCGGGATTGCCCTTCTTCTACATCCGCGGCGCACCGCCCGGGAACGTCGGCTACTTCCTCGACAGCATCCGCATTCCCTACCTGTTTCACGTCGCCGTGGGGCCGTCGGTCGTTCACCCCGCGCTGGTCGATCGCGTCGACCTCTACCCCGGCGGGTACCCTGCCCGCTTCGGGCGGTTCGCCGGCGGCGTCGTGTCGGGCAAGACCGTCGATCCCGCCGAAGACGTGCACGGCGAATACAACGTCCGCGTCGTCGACGCCGGCGCCTACCTCGAGGCGCCGTTCGATGCCGGACGCGGCACCGTGCTCCTCGGCGGGCGCTATTCGTACACCGGTCTCGTCATCTCGCTGTTCTCGCCCGACACGGTGCTCTCGTACTGGGACTACCAGGCCCGCGCGACCTACGATCTCACGCCGCGCGACCGCATCGGGGTCTTCGCGTTCGGGGCCGACGACTTCCTCGGTCAGAAGGCGGCGGGCACGACGACCACCGTCTTCGGCGCGCAGTTCCACCGGGTCGACGTGCGCTACGACCACCGACTCGCGGGCGACGGCACCCTTCGCACCGCCGTCACGCTCGGCCAGGATCTCACCGACGTCGGGGACGGACAGTCGACGCGTGACCGCCTGGTCACCGCGCGCACCGAGATCGCCTACCGCGTGTCGCCCGCAGCGCTCGTGCGCGCCGGCGTCGACGCCGAGAGCGACACCTACGACATCGTCACGAACACGTTCGTGCTTCCGCCGGGGCAGGCGGCGTTCGCGAGCACGTTCTTTCCGTCGCGAAGCGACCTCGCGACCGGGCTCCGCGGCGACGCGGTCTTCACCGGGCTTCGCGGGCTCGAGGTCACGCCCGGCGGGCGCCTCGACTTCTTCGCCTCGAACGGCGCGACGGCGGTGGCGGTCGACCCCCGGCTCGCGGCCCGCGTGACCATGACCGACCGCGCGCACCTCTTGTGGGCCATGGGCCTCGCGCACCAGCCGCCGTCGTTCACCATCCCGATCCCGGGGTTTCAGCCGGGAGGGCTCAAAGGCGGCCTGCAGACCGCGGTGCAGGAGAGCATGGGCGTCGAGTGGGACCTGGGAGGCGCGACGACCGCCACGGCGACGGCGTTCCACAACGGGTTCTTCGACATGAGCGACGCGCTGGGCGTGATGCCGCCCCAGACCAGCGGGTGCGCGCCGGGTTCCTTTCCGAGCGACACGCTCGCCGGCGACCCGGGCGGACTGCCGCGAGCCAGCACCTGCACGCCGCGCTTCGCGGCGGGCACGGTCGGCACCGACCGCAGCGGAGGCGGCGGACAGGCGGCGAGTGGCCGCGGCGACACGCAGACGGTCCAGGCGCTCGAGACGCGCACGAACGGCACCGCCTACGGTCTCGAGCTGTTCGTGAAGCGAAGGCTCACCGAGCGGGTCGGCGGTTTTCTCTCGTACACGCTCTCGCGCTCGACGCGCAACTACGGGAACCAGAGCTTCGTGTCGGCGTTCGATCGCACCCACGTGCTCAACGTCGCGGCCGCATACGACCTCGGTCGCAACTGGCGCGCGGGGGCGCGCCTCACGTTTTATACCGGGCTGCCCAAGGCGCCGAACCCGACCGACTCGAGCAGCCGCCTCGCGCCTTTCACGCGCCTCGACTTGCGCCTCGAGAAGCGCTGGCAGCTCGGCCGAAAGACGTGGATCTCGTTCGTCGCCGAGTGGATGAACGCGACGCTGAGCAAAGAACAAGTGGGCACCAGCTGCACGTTGCAAGGGTGCACGGCGATGACGGTCGGTCCGATCACCATCCCGAGCCTCGGGGTCGAAGGAGGATTCTGATGAACACGACGACGACGCTTCCGGTTGTGGCGCGGTTGACGATGCTGACCCTGACGGCGGCCGGCCTCTCGTGCGGCAGCAGCGGCGCTGCGCCCGCCGCCGCGGCGGCCTGCGACGCGTCGTGCCGGGACGCCGCGGCCCTCCTGGGCCTGCGCGACGCGATCAAGGAGGTCTACAACATCGGGCTCTCGGGTCAGCCCACCGGCGTCGAGGACGCGGCGGTGCCCATGTGCCCCCTGGGCGGCACGGCGACCGTCTCCGGCCACGCGACGTCGAATGCGAAGCAAGGGTCGACGAGCGTCGACCTCATCTACGTGTTCGATCGCTGCGGGTACTCGAACATCGACACCGATCCGACGCAGGTGTTCTCGCTCACCCTGACGGGGACGATCTCCGAATCGGGGACCATCGCCGTCCAGCCCTCGACGACGACGGCGCTCGTCTTCCAGAGCGCCTCGATGACGATCACCGGGACCGTCTACAGCCCGCCGATCCCTTACGACGCCAGCGGGGCTGGTGGCGACGGCGACGCATGCACCGTCATGCTCGGACAGAACGGAAACGATCTCGCCGGGGCGCTCTGCGGCCGGAGCGCAGGCGTGACTCTCTGAAGGGACCACGCCTTCGACACGTGAGGAGGTTGGCCGCAGAGGCCCGGAGAGCGCAGAGCCGTGAGAACGGTTGGTACCGAGCGTCTGGTGGGCGAGAGGGTCCACGTGTGCGATCGACCTTCGTGGCCCGCGGCGCTCGGGTCGTGGCGCAGTGGACCGTTCCCGGCGAGCACGAAGGTCCTCCCCACACCCGTGCGGTCGACTGCCGCCCAGAAAAACCCGGCCGGACGCGACTCCTGGCGAAACCGAACGGTCAGCTCGCACAAGGGCGAGGTCCGTCGCCGAGGAAGGCCGATCCGCTCGCCCCAGTGAGCCAATCGTCGGCGGCGTAGCTCGAACGGCTCCCTCGAGGAGCCCGTCGATCAACGACGCGACCCGATCAGCTCACCTGAGGAATCCGTCCCTCAGCGAAGTAGCCCGATCGGCTCGCCTGAGAGACCGGTCCCTCAGCGAAGTAGCCCGATCCCTCAGCGCGAACTCGCGCCGGGTTCAGGGGCGAAGCATTTTGAAGGCGTGGACCCAGTCGTTTCGCAACAAGCCGGGGATGCACCAGAGCATGCACAGCGGCTCGATCGCGCGCGCCCCCTCGACGGCGCCGCAATCTTCGCTCTCCCAGCCGAATTGCTCGAGGATGTCGCGCGCCACCCCCTTGGCGCCGGCGTCGTCGCCGCATATGAACATCGTCGGCCTGGTCGAGAGCTTCGGATCGATCATGAGCGCGCTTCCCACGCTCGAGAAGGCCTTCACGAACTTCGCCGCGGGAGCCTGCTTCTGGAGCCGCTCCATGATCGACTCGTTCGGCCCCGTCATGTAGGTGAGTACGCCGTTGACGGGCGGCGAGGCGGCGATCGGGTTGGTCGTGTCGAGCACGACCTTGCCGTTCAACCCGTCGCCGCAGAGGCCCACGGCTTCTGAGGCCCCCGAGCCTTTGACGGCGAGGACCACGATCTCTCCGAAGCGCGCCGCCTCGGCGAACGTACCCGTCGCGCCCTTGGCTCCCGCGCCCGCCTTCCAGTCCGCGAGCTTCGACGGATCGCGCGAGCCGCGCATCACCTCGAAGCCGTGCTTCAAGAAGCCGTCCGACAGAACCTGTCCGACCTGCCCGGAGCCAAGGACGCCTACTTTCTTGCTGGCCATGGTCGAAGCGTCGGCTCGGGGACCGCGAACGTCAAGCGTCATCCCCCGCTCGCCCGCGCGTGAGGCAGGGCCCGAACCGGCCCCGGGCGCCTCAGCCGGCGCCGCGCTTCCGCGCCGCGGCGGCGGCGCGATCGAACTCCTTCTCGCTCGCCCCGAGGGCCACTTCGACGGCCATCGCGATCCGCTTGTCGCGCGTCGTCTCGGCGACGGCCTCTTCGACGGCGCGAATGATGTGGTTGCGCTTGCCGATCGGGAGGCGCTCGAACGGGCCCAGCACGTCGGCTTTGCGAAGCTCGTGGGCCAGGTCGTGCGGCACCGGATCCGCGACCGGGTTCTCGTCGACGCGAAGGACGATCCTGACGCGGTCGCCGGCCACGACGCGCGCTTCGCCGCGCGCGCGCGCATTGATGAGGAGCCGATGCCGTCCGCCGCCGCAAGGCACTATGCTGGCCCGCACCTCCGCGAGCCCATTCACCAGGGCGACGACGGGCACCGGCCCGCGCTTGCCGGTGGCGCGGCTGACCGATGCCGGGATCATGATGAGATGGAACCAGGAGCCCGCGGGCCGCTCGAGCCGCGTCGTGAACTTGAAGGTGCGGCTGGGCTTCGGCATCGCGTCGGAGCGCTCGACGGCGATTCTACCGGGATTCGCGCCCTCTCCTCGAGGGCGGTCAAGGCGGGCGCCCACGGGAGGCGCGTGGCCTCGCGGGGCGGGGCTCGCCTCGGCGGCTCACTCGGCCTTTCGATCTCTCACGGCGCGGTAGATCGTGCCGCGTCCAACGCCCAGGCGGCGCGCGGCTTCGCTCACGTTCCCCGCGCATGCGCCGAGCGCGGCGTCGATCGCGTCACGGACGATCTCGCGACGGGTCGTCGGTTCGGCGCGAGCGCGAACGGGGGCGGCGGGCAAGGAGCGTGGCAGGTGCTCGACCCCGATCGACCCGGCGTCGCAGAGCGCCAGCGCGTGCACGACCGCGCTCTTGAGCTCGCGCACGTTCCCCGGCCAGGGGTGCGCGCCGATCCAGCGCGCCGCCTCGCGCGAGAGCCGCGGCGCAGGGGCCGGCGCGAGCTTCTCGAGCAACCGCTCGGCGAGCCACACCGTATCGCTTCGGTCGCGGAGCGCCGGCAGGGTCACGTACGCGCCGCGAATCCGGTAAAAGAGATCGCTTCGAAACCGGCCATCGGCGACCATCGCCGGGAGGTCTCGGCAGGTGGCGCAGACGACGCGGAACTCGGCCCGCCGCTCGCGCGTCTCGCCGACCCGCTGATAGAAGCCGTCGTCGAGGACGCGCAGCAACGCGGCCTGCAGGGCGTCGGGCATCTCGCCGATCTCGTCGAGGAACAGCGTACCGCCATGAGCGGCGCCGATACGCCCTTCGGAGCCCGTTCGCGCCGCGCCCGTGAACGCCCCCGGGGAATATCCGAACAGCTCGCTGGCGATGAGGGCGGGCGAGAGAGCTCCGCAATTGACCGCGACGAACGGGCGTGACGAGCGGTCGCTGGCCTCGTGGATCGCGCGTGCGAAGAGCTCCTTGCCCGTGCCCGTCTCCGCCAGGAGGAGCACCGGCAAGCTCGTGGACGCGAAGCGCGCGGCCAGGTGCTTCGCCTCGACGAGGCCCGGGTCCTGGCCGAGGATCGCGGCGAACGCGGACGACGCGGGCGGCGCGGGCGATGTGGCCCTCGAGGGCTGCGGCGGCGAGACCGGAGCGCGCTCGACGTGCTCGGCGGTGAAGTGCACGAGGACCGCCAGCGTGCGATCCCCGGCGCCCGCGATCGGGTCGACGGCGATGCGCCACGTACCCTCTCGCGTCTCGAAGCGCATTCCGCCGCGCTGCGCGGCGGCCGCCACGAGCTCGGCGAACGAGATCCCGAGCGCGCGCTCGCACGTCAGGGTCTGGCCGTCGTCGAGCGTCAGGGCGGCGCGCGCCGCGAGGTTGACGACGCGCACGACCCCCGTCGCCTCGACGAGGAGCTCGGGGCCCGACGTGCGATGGACGAGCCGCTCGATCGCGGCGAACGCGCCGCTCCGCCGATCGCCGTACGCCATCGCGCGCAGCGCTCGCTCGACCGCGAGGCCGGCGGTCTGCACGCTGGCGCCGATCGACGGGTCGTGGCTCTCGAGGGGGCCGGACACGTCGAGCACGGCGACCAGCTCGCCGTAGGCGTCGCGGATGGGCGTGGCGTAGCAGAAGATGCCTCGATTGCGTTCTTCGAAGTGCGCCGCCCCGATGACCGCGACCGCGCGCCCCTCGGCGATGGCGGTGCCGATGGCGTTCGTGCCGCGCGTCTCCTCTCCCCACCGCGCGCCCGCGACGAGCCGCGCGCGCGCGACGGGATCGATCCCGTGGCGATCGGCTCGCGTCGAGAGGATCACACCTTCGCGGTCGGCCACGATGACCACCCGCGAGTCCGTGGCGAGCTGGGCGACGATCGGCTCGAGGAGGTCGCGCTCCTCCCGAAGCGCGTCGTCGAGGCGCTCGCGGCGCTCGTTCAGATCGGCGTCGGACGTTCCGGCGGGGTAGCCGTGGGATTGGGGTCGTAGGCCCAGACGCAACGCTCGAGCCCAGCGCTCGCGAACGCCGTCGTTCGTCGGTTCCGCGAGGACAAGCACCCCGGGAGTTTCGCACCGGCCGCGCGAGCGATCCACCCTCGATGAGCGCGACTCGCGGTCGCGACACCTGAGCTGCAGCGCGTCATCCTGCTCCGTTTCGGAGCAATGCCGATCGCGGAGTGTTCGCGCGTGGTGCATCGGGACGCCAGCACGCGGACCGCGAGTCGTGGCTGAGTCCGCCCGTGTCGCGCCGGATATCGCCGAGTTGTATGGGGACCGTCCGGCTGGACGCGGAATGACGCGCGTTCGGCCCGTGCCTTGCGACGGGAGACGACGGACACGGTGACCGACGCAATCGAACTCAGCACCGACCAAACAAGCTAACAAGCTGGAGGGATCCATGATCTACGCGCCGCCGAATCAAGAGGGCTCCAAGGTCCGCTTCAAGTCCCGATACGGCAACTTCATCGGGGGCGAGTGGAAAGAACCGGTCAAGGGGCGGTACTTCGACAACATCACGCCGGTCACCGGGCGGCCGTTCTGCGAAATCCCGCGTTCTGGCGCAGAGGACATCGACAAGGCGCTCGACGCAGCGCACGCGGCAAAGGCAGCGTGGGCCGAGACACCCGCGGCGGCGCGCGCGCTCGTCTTGAACAGGATCGCCGACCGCATCGAGCAGAACCTCGAGATGCTCGCCGTGGCCGAGACGTGGGACAACGGCAAGCCCGTGCGCGAAACGCTCGCCGCGGACCTGCCGCTCGCGGTCGATCACTTTCGCTACTTCGCGGGCTGCGTTCGCGCGCAGGAGGGCCGATCTTCGCAGATTGACAAGGACACCGTCGCCTACCACTTCAGCGAGCCGCTCGGCGTGGTCGGGCAGATCATTCCGTGGAACTTCCCGATCCTCATGGCGACGTGGAAGCTCGCGCCCGCGCTGGCCGCCGGCAACTGCGTCGTGATGAAACCGGCCGAGCAGACGCCGGCGTCGATCCTGGTCTTGATGGAGCTCATCGGCGATCTCCTGCCGCCCGGCGTCATCAACATCGTGAACGGCTTCGGCGTCGAGGCGGGTAAGCCCCTGGCGTCGAGCAACCGCATCGGGAAGATCGCGTTCACGGGCGAGACCACGACGGGCCGCCTCATCATGCAGTACGCGTCCGAGAACCTCATTCCGGTGACGCTGGAGCTCGGCGGCAAATCGCCCAACGTCTTCTTCGAGGATGTCCTCGCGAAGAAGGACTCGTTCGTCGAGAAGGCGCTCGAGGGCTTCGGGATGTTCGCGCTCAACCAGGGCGAGGTGTGCACCTGCCCGTCGCGCGCGCTGATCCAGCAGAGCATCTACGGGGAGTTCTCCGAGCGGGCGATCGAGCGCGCCAAGAAGCACGTCCCCGGCAATCCGCTCGACACGTCGACCACCGTCGGAGCGCAGGCCTCGAACGATCAGCTCGAGAAGATCCTGAGCTACCTCGACATCGGCAAGAAAGAAGGGGCGAAGATCGCGATGGGCGGGGAGCGGGCGAAGCTCCCGGGCGACCTCGCCGGCGGTTACTACGTGATGCCGACGGTGTTCGCCGGACACAACAAGATGCGCGTCTTCCAGGAGGAGATCTTCGGGCCGGTCGTCTCGATGACGAGCTTCAAGGACTTCGACGACGCGATCGCCATCGCCAACGACACGCTCTACGGCCTCGGCGCCGGCGTGTGGACGCGCGACGGCTCCACCGCCTACCGCGCGGGCCGCGCGATCCAGGCCGGGCGCGTGTGGACGAACTGCTACCACCTCTACCCGGCCCACGCCGCGTTCGGCGGCTACAAGCAATCCGGAATCGGGCGCGAGAACCACGCGATGATGCTCTCGCACTACCAGCAGACCAAGAACCTGCTGGTCAGCTACGATCCCAAGCCGATGGGCTTTTTTTGATTGCGAGGGTCACGTGCACGCCCGAAGCCGCGAGCCTCATTCGCGAGCTCCGGGCGGAGCACGGCCCGCTCATGTTCCACCAGTCGGGCGGCTGCTGCGATGGCAGCGCCCCCATGTGCTTCGCGCTCGGCGAGCTTCGCGTCGGCGAACGCGACGTCTTGCTCGGCGAGATCGAGGGATGTCCGTTCTACGTGGGCGGCGACCAGTGGGCGCTCTGGCAGCACACCCGGCTGATCATCGACGTCGTGCCGGGGCGGGGCGGCGGGTTCTCGCTCGAGGCGCCGACGGGGCGACGCTTCCTGACGCGGTCGGACCTGTGTGCGGCGCCCGAAGAACTAGCGGCTGCTGAACCGACACGCGGGTGAACGCCGCTCACCACGCGTGCTGCTCGAAGAAGTGGCGCCGACGGTCACGGCCTCCGGCGGCCTGAGCAACATCGGGAGCGCGACCGCGCTGCCCGCGGGCGCCATTGGGAGCGTCGCGCGGTAGCGTTCGCGACCGTCGCTTCGACGCGACGAGCCCTGACGAGCCCTGGCGAGCCCCAACGACACGAGTGCCGCCATCGCACGCTTCTCACGTTCGCTGGAGACGTACGTTCGCTGTCTCGTTCCTGACGCCCATCGGCGGCATCCCCAGGGCCGATGCGGGCGCCGAGACCAGCGGCACTCAGTACTGCGGAAAGGCAGTCTTCACCGATCTCCATACGAGCAGCACTTTGACCAAGTCGGCGAACAGCATCCCCTCGGACTGCAGCGGCGCCAGCCTGACGGCGTGCCCGCGTTGCTCGATGACGGACGTGACTGCTATCTTGCGGTGGGCCCCGCGCGGTGCGTCTCACCATCCATCGACCCTTCCTCGGGCTCGCGATCGCGGTCGCCGCAATCGCGTGCTCGAGCAACTCGGGCTCGGGCGCAGCCCCGACGCCGTGCAACGAAGACCCCTGGGAGTGTGCGCCGGGTCACACCTGCTGGCCCGTGTCCCCGACGTCATTCGCGTGCGTGATCAGCGGCGACGGCAAGGCCGGTGACCCGTGCGACGACGTGACGAACCTCTCGAGCTGTGGCGATGGGCTCGCGTGCCTCGTGCCGGCCGCGTCCGGGGGCATCTGCGCGTCCTACTGCGACGCGGTCGGCCCGGGTCACGGGTGTCCAATGGGCCAGACCTGCCGCGTCGGGCAGCTCGTCGCCTCCGCGAGCACGCAGTTCGAGGTGTGCACCCCCGCGAGCTTCGACGCGGGTGCGGTCGGAGACGCCGGCGCGACGGATTCCGCGGCGTCCGCGGACGCTGACTAGACTAAGACTAGGCGCGAGCTCGCGAGGGTCACCGCGGCGACGCGAGGCCCGATCGGAGCGCGCAGAACGAAATTGCTTCCGAGGCTGAAACTACATCGCAATAGCTCGCGCGATCGACGCAGATATCCTCGATGCGCGACGGCAGCGCTCGTCAAAACGGGTAGGCTCGCGCCGTGTCTGGTTCGCGTTGCATCACGGCGCTCGTCGGTGGGTTGGGGCTGTTGCTTGTCGTCGCCTGTAGAAGTCCGACCGCGTACACGGCTCGGGAAGACGACGGCGCGGCTCCGGCACCTCCCGACTGCGGCGACGAGGGGGGCGACAACGGCGACGACGCCACCACGGACGCCGGCGGCTGCGACGTCGCGCGTCCAGGGTCAGGCTCGGAAGCATCCCCGGGGACGGGCGCCGCGTGCACCCCGAAGACCTGCAAGGAGCTCGGCTACGATTGCGGAACGGCCGGCGACGGCTGCGGCGGCAAGCTGAGTTGCGGCACGTGCAGCTCGCCGAGCACCTGCAGCGGCGGCGGCGCGTACAACCATTGCGGCACGTTCCCTTTCCAGGGGCGCTCGTGCCTGATGGTCTGCTCGCAGCTGCCGGCCTCTGCAAACTGCAATCAACTGAGCGACGGGTGCGGCCACCTGATGGCTCTATGCGGCTCGAACATCGAGTGCAGCGTGGCGTCGCAGGGCACTTGCGGGGGCGGGGGCGTCCCTTTCCAGTGCGGGTCCGGCGCGAAGTGCACGCCGCTCACCTGCGCGCAGCTGAACTACAACTGCGGTCAGTACGGTGACGGCTGCAGTGGCTTCATAGAATGCGGCAACTGCGCCCAGAACCAGATCTGCGGGGGCGGCGGGTTCAATCGCTGCGGGCCCGCGGCCAGCCCCTGACTCCCCGCGGCCCGCGGCGCGCACGAAGGGCTCACGTCGGGTTCGCCCAGCCGCCTTCCGGCTGGATGCGCGACGCCTCGACGGGGCCCCAGGATCCCGGCTCGTAAGTGAACACCTGGCCCTTGCCCACGACGGGATCCACGACCCGCCATGATTCCTCGACCGCGACCCGGTCGGCGAACATCGTGGGGTCGCCGTCGAGCGCGTCGCCGATGAGACGCTCGTAAGGCTTCGTCTCTTCGGGCACGGAGCGGCGCAGAACGAGCTCCTTGCGTTCGCCCACCATCCGTTCGCCGTCTCGCTTCACGTTCGCGCCGATCGCGATGACGTCGTCGGGACCGAGCCGAAAGCGCACGTAGTTGGGCTCCGGCGCCGACTCGTCTTGAAGCACGGGCCGGTCTCTGCGCTTCCACCGGATCCTCGCCTCCGTGGCGGTCACGGGCAGCGACTTGCCGGTGCGGATGAAGAAGGGCACGCCCTGCCATCGCGGCGAATCGACGAAGACGCGAAGCGCCGCGAAGGTCTCGGTGGTCGAGCCGTTGGCGACGCCGTCGTCGTTCTGGTATCCGCGCGCCTGACCGCGAACGACGTCTCCTGCAGACAGCACGCGAACCTTCGCTAGGAGACGGCCTCGTTCCGCGCGCAGGCCGACGTACCCCTTTTCGCTGGGGAGCTCCATCGTGAGGCAGGCCACGACCTCGAGGAGATGGTTCTGGACGACGTCGCGCACCGCGCCGACGGCGTCGTAGAACCGCGCACGGCCTTTCACCCCGAACGCCTCGGCCATGGTGATCTCGACGGTCTCGACGTACTCGCGCTGCAAGCTCGCCTCGATCAACGGATTGGCGGCGCGAAAGTAGATCAGGTTCTCGACCGACTCTTTCGCGATGTAGTGATCGATCCGGAAGATAGCCTCCTCGGGGAAATAGCGGTGGAGCGACTCGCTCAAGGCCCTGGCCGACGCCTGGTCGTTGCCGAACGGCTTCTCGAGCGACAGGCGCGCTCCCTCGTTCAAGCCGGCCTTCGCCAGGTTGGTGGCGACCTGCTCGAAGACCTCGGGCGGGAGGGCCACGTAGTGGAGCGGGTGCTTCGCTGATCCGAGCGCCTCGCGGATTTGGACGAACGTCGATGCGTCGTCGTAGTCGACCTTGACGTATCGGATCAGCGCCGCGAGCCTGGCGAACGCCGGCGCGTCGAAGGTGCCGCTCTTCTCGATGCTCTCTTTCGCCCTTGCGCGAAGGTCGTCGACCTCGAGGTCCTTTCTGCCCACGGCGACGATCGGAAGGTCGAGGCGGCCGCGGCGCACGAGCGCCTGGAGGGCAGGGAAGACCTGCTTGAAGGCGAGGTCGCCGGTCGAGCCGAAGAAGACCAGGGCATCCGAGCGGGTGCGAGGAGACGGCATGGGACACAACTAACCCAAGGGCGCCGCGGTCGCGAGAGGCGGTCCGTCTGGCACGGACGATGCTCCCCTCCGGGCCTGAAGGCGCGGCGATAGTCGCTTCGCGCCTCGGTTCCACCTCACACGAACGCGGAGAATCCTCATGGGCGAGTACACCGACAAGACCAAGGGCAAGGTCAAGCAGGCGGTCGGCGAGGCCACGGACGACGACCAGCTCAAGGGCGACGGGATCGTCGACGAGGTGAAAGGCCACATCAAGGGCGCGGCCAACGAGATCAAGAGCGCCGTCAAGCGCGTCACCCCGAAGAAGCCGTAGAGGCGCGGCCCGGCGGCGGCCGTGCCGAGAGTCGGTATCGCCGGCGTAACGAGGCGTTCGTGCACCGTGAATGCACGACGCGTCGGCGCGGCGCGCAAGCTCGCGCTCGCGTGGTCGCGCTACGGCGTGCTGGCCGGCGACGGTTCGGCTTCGTCGAGCTTGTCTTCGACCTCACGGACGTGCTTGGCGTCCAGCGTCGGCCGCATTTCGCCGAGCGCCCGCCGCGCCTCGGAAGCCTTGAGGGCGCCGCGCTCGAAGTCGATGCAGATGATGCACATCTGCTCGATCTTACGATGCGATCACGCGTCCGTCGACTCGGCGGGCAGGCGCCGGGATCGGGCGACCGTTCGCCCGTGATCGAGGCGCCTTCGCGCTGCCGGCGAGGCCACGCCGGTCATCACGCTGCGAAACGCCCACCTCGTCGGCGATCTCGCTGCGACATCCCGTCCACGAAGAGAAGGAGCGCGATCGCATCTCGCGCTCGGGGAACGTGCCGAGCAAGCAGAGCACGGCGTCCCGGCTCTCGAGCGTCCTGCGGGTCTTGGGCGGGATTGAAGACCCAGCGCTGGGGCCGGGTCGTCGAGCGCTAGGCGGTCAGATGCCCCGCACGGTCAACCCGCCGGCGCCGATCCGCAGCTGCTTGGTTCCCGGACGCCGCTCGATGATGCGAGCGGGATCGGTGAGACCGAGGGTCCCGAATTGCTTTCGGATCCGGAAGATGTCGATGGTCAGATGCTCGGGCGAGATACGCAAAGCGTCGGCCAGCTCGTCTTGATAGAGCCATCCGCACGCCGTCTCCTTGAGCTCCTGAGCGGCATCGGCGAGGCGCCGGCGCGCCAGCAAGAGGAGCAGGTAGTTGTGCGTACGACTCCCGAGGGCAGTGCACTGCCTCCCGACCTGCGCCTCGAGCTCGACGTGTTCCTCGTCGGAAGAGACCTTGAACGAAAGCCGGATCTCGGCGACCAGGCGCTGTCGCGTAGGCCAGTCGACCGTCGAGGTTTCGGCGATCACGTTGGGGCAGGAGAACCGGTACCCGCGGCCGGCAACGTCGAAGACGGATTGCGGATTCAGGGGAACGGTCTCGTCGGCGCGTTCGAGGAACCACTCGCCGCTGGATCCGTGAAAGACCGTCGCGCGCGGATCGTCGGCCGAGGGGAGCGCGAGCACGTCACCTTCGACGAAGATCGGACCCTCTGCTCCCTCGAGAGCGACGACCATCGCTCGCGGCGGCGATTCGTCCATGAACTGCCACGTCTGCTCGGCTCGACCGAACGCGATCTTGTCCCCCGGAGAGAGCTTGTACGCCTGCCCCGGCGCGACGGCTGCGTCGTTGAGGAACGTGCCGTTCCGGCTGCCCAGATCGCGAAGCTCCCAGCCGTTGCCGATCCAGCGAAGGAGCGCGTGCTGGGCCGAGACGTAAGGCTTGGCGAGCTTCAGCGCGGCGTGTGGTGACCGGCCCACCAGGTGCTCGGTCTCGAGCACGGTCGACGTCTCCGTCAGCGTCTGGCGTAGCGTGGCCATCGCATGGAACAGGTTACACGAGCCTGTCCGGTCGAGAGCGTGCAAAGGAGACGTGTTCAGCCTTCACGGGAGCGACCATGTGCATCGTTCGGCGTATCGTTCGGCGTATCGTTCGGCGAATCGTCGGTCTGGATGTCCTTGATGGCACTCTTCAAGCTCAAGGCGTTCTCGAGGGTCCTGGCCCAGAACGGCGCGCCCATCGACAGGAGAAGGCTCGAGAAGCCCAACCCGGCCAGCCAGCCACCGATGCTCACCACCCAGCCGAAGCACGACGGCGGCACGACCCCGGCAACGGGGGGGCACTTTCGAGCGGCGACGCACATCGCCTCCGCGATCCAGCTGTGCTGCCAGCCAAGTCCCAGATCCGGCTGGTCGAGCAGCGAGACCAGCGCGCCGACGTCGGCCGTAGCGTGCGGCGTCGTGCCATCGGGCGCCTGACTGTCCGGCGCCACGTTCTTGTTTGCCTTGTCGACCCCATGGGTCGCGGGCGGCGCGCTGTCGAGCAAAGCTTCACGGGATGTCGGCAAAGGAGCACGCTCGTCCGTCGCGCCGGATCGACGGCCCATGTCCTGAAGGTCCGGCGCCCTCTGCGCCAGATCGTCGCGCAGACCTGGCTTGCCATAAAGGTTCGCAACGAGCCGGAAGCCGTCCATGTTCAAGACGACCACGACGATGCAGGCGAGCACCGCCGTCAGGCGCTTCGACGCCTTCTTGAATTGATCCGTGCTCACGGCCTCGGTCGTCTCGAACCACTGCTCGATGTAGAAGACGAGCGCGGCGAGGCTTCGTTTCTCGGCGGCCAACGAGTTGCACCATCGCTGGGGAAACTCGCCCAGCAGTGGTTTTTGCGAGTAAGTCTGACCGTTCAAACGACAAACGATCTCAAGCAAATCTGCCTTTGCGATGTATTCGACGCTCTGCGCTGCCTTCTGCCGACTCGCCTCGATCTTGCTGGCGTCTCCCCCCATGCGCGAGACCGGCGCCGAGAGCTTCGCGGCCGGGTGCAGCATGGGGTAGGTCAAGATGTCGGTCACGAACGCGGATTGCGGGGCGTCCCCCGCGTCTGCAGGGTCTCCGTTTTCGAGACGAAAGCCGATATTGAGAGCCCCGACCATCTCGCCGAGCGAGCGACCTCGGACGTTCCCCAGGTAGTGAACCAGGCGAACGAGGTACATGATGATGATGCTGACCGCCAGCATGATGGCCGAAAAGGCGACAGCCGTACCGATGAGGGTCCCGAGAAATGTCATGAACGGCCATTCCTTCGTTGGCGATTGGCCCGAATCATAGGGTTTGAAGGTACGCGATCAGCGCCTCCTGGTCGGCGCCGTTGACCTCCGGGATACCGCCCCCTTCGGGCGCCGCGGAGTGGCCGGACGAGCTATTTCCGGGTGCAGCGGTATCGAAGAGAAATAACGGCATGCCGGCCGACATGGACTCATGCCAGGCAAAGCCCCCCTCCTTCTGGAGATATTCGGCGCTGCCCCGATAGAACGTCGCAGGCCGGGCCTTGTCCGGGCCCAGCAGAAACGCAAGCGTCGGCACGGATCCGTTGTGAAGGTAAGGCGCCCGCGCCCACACGCCATCGAGCGGCGGGCAAAGATAGCCCGTCGTCGGCGTGAAGGCCTGCCGATACCAGAGGCCCGCCCCCGCGCCGAAGGCGTTGAGCTTCTCTATGAACCCATCGGCATTGGTGGCGTTCACCCGGAACGGGTCGGTTCTGATGGGTGTGGGCTGGACCATGCAGCCGCCGGGAAGACCCTGTAGGCGACCGTTCTCGTAAGTCCCGTGACAGGTGGCGCACCCTGAATTGTTGTAGACATTCGCTCCCGCGTCGACCAGATCCTTGCGTGAGGGGAATGGGTACGGCGGAGACGGCAAGTTCTTCTCGAGCCAGGTATTGATCTGCTGCACTTCGTATCGACGAATCGACAGTTTGTCGCCGCCGATCCCTACGACGGCGCCGTAACTCCTCGCCATCACGTCGTGCGTGTTTCCGTCCCAGTGATGGAGCGGCCGCCACTCGTCTCCTTGGTGCCAGATCGACGGCAAGTCGACCGTCGAGATGTGCGTCGTGTCGGTGACGTCGCTCCCTGGAAACAGAAACTCGAAGCGCAGGGCCCCGAACGCATCGAGGCGACCGGGCCCGTTGAGGGGCCGGTGGCGCATCCAGCTGATCCGGTCGGTCGCCGATTCGGCCAGGATCACTTTGACGATTTGCCTGTAGACCTCGACCTCCAACCAGTCGAGCGCCGACGGCGTGGGCGACTTGTCGGCGAGGAAGGGCGTCCTCGCGTGCTCTTTGGCGAGGAGCGCGTTGACGGCGCCGATCACCGTGTCTTCGGTGAACCCCGGATCCCGGAAGGAGTCGAACGCCGCCATCTTGAAACCGGCTGTATCGAGCCGCTGGCTCGGCATTCCGTCGACGAAGTGAGGCTTCCCCAGGTCATCGAGGTATTCGCCTCGATGGCACGAGGCGCAGTTCAAGGACACCCGCTTCAACGCGACGCCCACCTCGTTGCCGCCGAGACTGAACACCGTGTCCGAGACGATGAGCCCTCGCGGGAGGCGATGGTAGTCGGTGTAGAAGTCCTGGTCGTCGCTGACGTCGAAGCCGAACTTCGACCAGTCTTCGCGGTGGTCGAACCGCGCGGGGAACATGAGCGGGAGCGCGCGAAAGATCCAGTAGGGTATTCCGCTGTTTGCTTCGGCCCCCACGGGAGAGTAGCGAAAGGTCCAGACGGGGTTCTCGGCGAACGGCTTCCCGGAATAAGAGGGATTGACCATCGCCGGAGGGATCAAGCCTTCGGAGGGCAACAGCGCGCCCAGCGGCAGCATGAGGGGGCGAACGAGGCCTCCCGGGCTGCAATGCCCGTATGCCAGCACGAGCACCAGGAGGATCGGCGCGACAACGAAGCCTTGCGGGCTCGACAAGAACGCCTCGATCAGGCGCCCCGTGCCCGGAAAGAGGTGCACGAAGCCGTTCAGGAGCATCGCGCCGACGCCCGGGACCGGATATTCGTCAGGCGACCACGCCGCTCCGGTCTCGTCGTCTTTGAGCTTCTTCCACTCGTCTTCCGTGTACGCCGGTGGCGGACCGTTCACCGAATTGGCCGTGGAGCGGAGCGACGCCGTTGCCTTGTAGACGAACAGGCGCGCCTGGTTGATGCTCCCCTGCGGCTCGTGCTGGCTCGTCCCGTTGTAAGGGTTGAACGAGAGTCTCTCGGCAAAATCGTTCCGTGTCTTCGTCGCCAGCGTCTGCTTCGGGACGATCACGCGAGCGACCGTGATGAATGGGTACTTGACGCCGTCCCACACCTGGGTCGCGTCGTCGATCTCGTCGGGGGGTATCTCGGCGATCCGTCTCGGTTGAATCTCGAAGCGGAAGACGAAGTCTTTCCCGGCACCACTTTGATCCTGGATGCGTCCGCGAAGCGCCTCGTGGAGATAGTTCGAAGTGGCTCGCTTCGAGCTGCTCTTCGGGACCGGCTCGTCCGGTCGCAACCGGTACTTCACCAGCCACTCGCTGCCGAGCTTGTACGGCGTCTGACTGAAGTAGGTGAGGTCCAGCGGACTATCGGCCTGAGCCGAAGTCATGGCCACGGTGGCCGCCAGCCCCGCCAGCCGTCCGGGCGAAGCGAAGAACGTCGACGGGAACGCGTCGTCTGCCTGGAGCCGGGCGGCGATGACCATGTCGGCGGCGTTCCGCGCGAAGAACGCGGGGCCGTTGAGCAGGACGAAGTCTTGCGTGTCGCGCTGAGGAGCATCCGCGATGAGTCGCTCGCCGGGGACGGCGAGGAGCTTGATCGCCACGCCCCGTCCGTCGGGTATCGTGTCGGACTGCGGGGTGGAGCTGCTGTTCGAGAAGCGGATCCAGGCCTTGAAGGGCATCTCGCTTCGGGCGAAGACGCCGATCTGGTACGCGGCGTCGAGCTGGTCGTCGACCTCGAAGAGCGCGGCCACGCATCCGTGGTGCTTTGCGTGAACGTCGCGGCGAGCGTTCGCGGGAAAGTCTGGCCGTTCTGTGACGACGCGGCGAGCCGAGTCGACGATGCTCTCGATGTCCGGGGTCGGCACGGACGCGGGCACGTTCGGCTGGATCATGGCGCGGGGCTCGCCTCGTTGATACTTCCGTGGGCTGCACGCGTCCGCACCTATCGCTCCACGGCGGCGAATACCGGCCCGGCGCGCCAAAGGCCCGGGCGCCGACCCTTCTATTGCGCCGGTGATGGTGTAAACCTGACGGGGTGAAGGGCGAGAGCCGTGGGTGAGGCAGGAAGTCCCGGCTACGGGAGGCCGTTTCCGAGTGTCAGGGGCTACGCGATCGAAGACGTTCTGGGGGAAGGGGGAATGGGGGTCGTCTATCGGGCGCGCGAGCTCGAGACGAAGCAGGCCGTAGCGCTCAAGATGCTGAAGCGCACCGATCCCACGGGCATCTATCGCTTGAAGCGCGAGTTTCGAACGCTCGCCGATGTCGTTCACCCGAACCTCGTGCGCCTTCACGAGCTCCGGTGCGAAGACTCCGTCTGGTTTTTTACGATGGATCTCATCGCCGGTCGCTCCTTTCATCAGTTTCTGAAATTCGACCGATGGAGCGCGGTTCCACCGCCTTCGGGGGTGACGGAAACGATTGACGTCATAAGCGAGACCTCGGGCCCGCGGGCCGCGAGGCGCCCCGACTCGCTCGACGAGACCAGGTTACGGCGCTGCTTCGTCCAGCTCGCCCGCGGCGTCGCGGCGATTCACCAGGCAGGCAAGGTCCACTGCGACATCAAGCCGTCGAATCTGATGGTCACGGAAGACGAGCGCCTCGTCGTGCTGGATTTTGGCATCAGCAGCAGCTTTGGCCAGGACGATCCCTTCGCGACCCGCGACGGATGGAACGCGGGGACGCCCCTCTACATGTCTCCCGAACAGGCGGCCGGCGAGGCCCTCGGACCGGCCTCGGACTGGTACGCGGTGGGGACCGTCCTCTACGAGGTCCTCACAGGGGCGCTTCCGTTCTCGGGGGCCACGCCCTTCGTCATCGCACGGAAGCGCAGCGAGACGCCGCCACGGCCAAGCGCCTTGCGACCGGACGTACCGGCCGACCTCGACGCGCTGTGCATGGATCTCCTCGCCCACGAGGCAAGTCGCCGCCCCACGGGCGAACAGGTCATCGCGCGTCTCGAGAGCCCGGCTGCGCCACGGCGGTCGCCTTCTTCCGGGCTCGAACGAGCTCCGGTCCCGGGGGAGCGGGCGAACGCCTGGATAGGCCGCGCCATGGAGCTCGCCTGGCTGAGAGCGGCCGCCAACCACGTGCAGGCCTCACGGCCCGTCGTCGCTCTGGTCATGGGGGCTTCCGGGATCGGAAAGAGCGAGCTCGTGCACGCGTTCGGGCGAGAGCTCCGGGCCGACGCGGGGGTCCTCGTCCTCGGCGGCCGTTGCTACGAGTCCGAGTCCGTTCCGAACAAGGCCATCGACCCGCTCATCGACGAGCTATCCAGGTTCTTGCGTCGACTGAGCGACCAGGAGGCCGCCGAGCTCCTTCCTCGCGACATACGCGCGCTCGCGCGGGTGTTTCCCGTTCTCGACCGCGTGCCGGCGATCCAGACCGCGAGCGGTCGACCGGCCGAGGGTGACCTCGCCGAGGTGCGGCGGCGGGCGTCACGCGCGCTGAAGGAGCTCCTCGATCGCCTCGCCGACCGATGGCGGGTGGTCCTCATCGTCGACGACGCGCAGTGGGGCGACGTCGATAGCGCGCGTCTGCTCCTCGAGGCCCTCGAGCCGCCCGATACCCCGGGTGTGCTCGTCATCCTGGCGGCGCGCGACGTCGACCCCGAGCGCAGCCCGATGCTCCGTGCGCTGCTCGACGCCAAGGAAGGCGCGATCGTCGCGCCGTTCGTTCGCCGTCTGCAGGTGACGGCCATGGATCGCGACGAGGCGTCCCGGCTGGCTGCGACGTTCCTCGGCCACGAGGCGACCGACGAGCTGTCGGCTGCGGTCGCCGAGGAGTCCGGCGGCAATCCATTCTTCGTCCGCGAGCTCGCGCTCCACGCGCGGGGCGGCGAAGGCCAGAAGCCGGAGGTCGGTTCGCGCCTCCGACTGGAATCGATCCTGCGCGAGCGAATCGAAGCCCTTCCCCGCGATCTGCGGGCGATGCTCGAGCTCGTCGCGGTCTCGGGCCAGCCGGTCTCGGAGGCGACGATGGGACGCTTGAGCGCGTCCGGGTCGCCCAGAGCGTCGCAGTGGACGGCGCTGAGCGACGCGCACCTCATTCGGCTCGCCGGGGCCGCGAGCGATCGCAGCGTCGAGTGCTTTCACGACCGCGTACGGGAAGTGGCCATCGCGGCGATGCCGCCCGAGCGCACCTCCGAGTGCCACGGACTCCTCGCGGGGGCTCTCGAGAAGAGCGGCGATGCCGACCCCGAAGTGCTCCTCGAGCACTATCGACTGGCGGGAGACCTCGACTCCGCTCGCAAGCACGTCCTCGCGTCGGCGGATGCGGCGCGGAGCGCGCTCGCCTTCTCGCGCGCAGCCCGGCTCTATCAGATGTCGCTCGACCTCGTGCCCGTCGAGCAATGGGCTCGCCTCGAGCTCGAACGTCGCCTGGCCGAAGCGCTGGCCCTCGACGGCCGGCTGCGGCAAGCCGCGGCGGCCTACAGCGCCGCGGCGGAGCGAGCGGAGGGCCTCGAGGCCATCACGCTTCGCCGCTTGTCCGCGCAGCATTTCCTCACCAGCGGCGACCGCGAGCGGGGCCTGGAGGTGCTGGAGCGCGTCATGCGCGACGTGGGACTCAAGTACCCCTCGACGCCGACCCTCGCCCTCGGCCGGCTCGCCTGGGCGCGCGCGAAGCTTCGCGTCGGGGGGCTGCGCTTCGAGGAACGCGTCGCCGCCGAGGTGCCCCCGCTCGATCTCGCGCGCGCTGACGTGTGCTTCTCCGCGGCGGCCGGCCTGTCGATGAACGACCTGGCGCGCACGGCCGCCCTCTCGGCCGAGCACCTGGTGCTTGCTCTGCGCACGGGCGAGCCTACGCGAATCGCGAGAGGCCTCGCATTCGAGATGGGCGTCGCGCCCGGCGCCGGGGCCGAAGGCCTGCGCTGGGCCGATCGCGCGCTGCCGGTGGCCGAGCGATTGAGCGAGCGGCACGACGACAGCTACCACCGAGGCCTCTTCTTCCTCGCGCAGGGCTACGTCGCCTACCTGAGCGGGCAGTGGAAGGCGGCCGTCGACTGGCTGCTTCGGGCCGAGATTGACCTGCGCAGCCCGCAGGCGACCGACGTGCAGTGGGCCCTCCTCTCGTGCAACATGCTCACCCTGAACGCCTGCGCGGTCTCGGGCGACCTGCAGACCGTCGAGACCCGGCTGCACGTGCTGATGAAAGAGGCGCGGCAGCGCGACGACCTCCACGGCCCTTCCCTCTTCGTGTACCCGAGCGTCGTCCTGCATCTCTCGCGCGATCGGGTCGACGCGGCGCGCGCGCTCCTGCACGAGACGGCCCGGGACCAGCCGGCCGACGCGTTCGATCTGCGAGACTTCACCGCTCTCCATTGCGCGCTGCTCGTCGACCGGTACGTCGGTCAACCGCGCGCGGCCTGGCGACGACTGGAAGAGAAGTGGCCCGCCATCACGCGCTCGAAGATCCTCGTCGTGAACGTCGTTCGAACGGCGCTCCTCGCCGAGCGCGGCACGGCGGCCCTAGCGATGGCGACCGGGCGAGACGCGGCCCATCACCTCCGCGTCGCGAAGGATTGCGCGAAGCAGCTCTTGCAAGACAAGCTGCCCTACTCGCGAGCGCTGGGGCGCGTCATGCAGGGTCGCATCCATCGCGTCCTCGGCGACGGGCCGCGCGCGCTCTCCACCCTGACCGACGCGAGCGTCGACCTTCACTTCGTCGGCCTGGCGGGTCAAGCGCTGTGCGCTCGCCGGGCGCTCGGCTGCATGAAGGGGGGCAACGTGGGCCGCGTTCTCGTCGAAGAAATGGACGCCGCCCTCCGGAAAGAGGGGGTCGTGGACCCTGCTCGCTTCGCCGAGCTGATGATTCCCGGCTTCGCCACGTCGTTGCCCGGCTAGCGGCAACGGTCGACAACGAGCGAAGGAGAGGGAGATGGGCCGCAGAGGCGCAGAGAGCGCAGAGCAGAGATTGGGGTCGAATGCTGGAAACCTGCGCGGCGGATCCGATCTGCGCTGGCTTTAGCTACTCGAGCGCGGGCAAAACCTTCTGTCCTCCGTCCTCTGCGCCCTCTGCGCCTCCGCGGCCCATCTCTCTCTCGCTTAAGTGAGCGGCACTGGAGCTAGCCGGTGGTCTTCCAGGGAAGGGTCCCGCCGAGCATGAGGCTGTCGGCGTCTTTCTGGCCCATTTCGATCAGCGCGCTCAAGAATTTCGGCTCGAAAAAGAGAAAGCTCAGGAGCTCGTCGTGGGTCGGCCCCTCGTTGCCGATCAGCCGGCTGATCACGCTGAACGTGGAGAGCGGCCAGCGCCGCTTCGCCCCGAAGATCTCGCCGGCCTTCTTGGCGAGGTGTCCCCGCCACGGAGGGCCGAAGTAGCAGTGGTCGAGCACCTGAAACGAGTGGCCGGCGGTGCGGACGTCCGGCACGCGCTTCTTCTGGCTGGCCTCGACGAGGGCGTTCACCCGGCGCAGCGACTGGACGTCTTCCGCGACGCGGTCGACGAGGTTCGCGTAGATGATCGCGATCCCCTCGCCGAGAATGTCGGGGCGGCGGCTGACGACCGGCCGGGACGACCGCTTCGGCACCTGATTCGGATCGGGCTCGGTGGACACGACGACGACGCGGTTGTTCCGTCCCGGAGCGACCTTCTCGAGGAGCTCGATGGCCGGTGCGATCGGCGTATTGAGGCGGACTCCACCGTCCACGAACCAGTTGCTCCCGAGAACGTTGACGCTCGGGAACAGGACGGGGATCGCGGCGGACGCGAGGACGTGATCCGGCGCCAGCACGGCGCGCCGGTACTCGATGTCGCGGGCTTGATTCGCCCGGGGCAAGTTGGTTCCGAGCCCCTCCACGAAGACAATGCTCTTTCCGCTCTCGACCTCGGTCGCCACGATGCCCGCGGCCTTCAGCCAGCCGGTCTCGAACTTGGCGCTCAGCGTGGCCCAGTCGACATGGCCACCGTCGGTCACGGTGCCGCGGAGCGGGGTGGTGTCGAAGAGCGCGCAGGCGTGCTTTCGAGAGAAGCCAATCGCTTGCGCGGCGTAGGCCGGGAGCGCCGCGCGATCGAGCGTGAAGACGCTGCTGACATCGAGCGTGCGCCACGCCGCGAGGAGGCGGTCGGCGATGGCGGCGGCGCTCTCGTTGGCCGCCCCGGCGGCGATCGCGGCGTTGATGGCCCCGGCGCTGGTGCCGACCAGGACGATCTCGGCTTCGCGCTCCTCGTCGATCAGCTTGGGCAAGACGCGCGAAAGAACCCCCGCTTCGTATGCGCCTCGCGCTCCCGCTCCCGCCGTTACTATCGCCGTGGCCATGACCAAGATCCTCGGGTCACCCACCGAGCCAGCCTCGGTATGACGAAACAAGAGCGCACCCATCCATCACTCGTCTCGAGCGCGAACGCCGACCCTCGTCTGCCTCTGTCAATCGCTCGCTGGTGAGGAAATAAACATCCCTCTTTCTTCGCCCGCCCTTTTACGCGTGCGCGGCTGCGGCCAAAGGAATGGTGACCGGCTCGTCGAGCTTCTTGAGTGATTCGTGCGCCAGCGTGCAAGTAACCCCCGCACGGCCACCGCGGCCATAGTCCTTTCTTTCGGGAGGTTTTTTGCTATCGCGCGCTGCGCGGGCTCGGGTGTCCCTTGACGGCAGGGCTCGATGCGGTCGTAATCGCGCCGACTGTCGTGCTCGTCGTGCTCACCGTGGGGATGCAAGTGACCAGTCTGTTCGTCATCTCTGACCTTCACCTCGGCGGTCGGCCGGCCGAAGGGGGCAAGCCCGCCTTCCAGATGTGCACCGCAGAGGGCCGCAAGCGGCTTTGCCAGTTCCTGCAGTGGCTGACCGCGGAGGCGAAGCCGTCGAAGCCGGGCGAGCGCGAGGTGCACCTCGTCATCGCGGGCGACATCGTCGACTTCCTCGCGCAGGAGACCGACGATGGCTTCTCGCCGTTCACGGGAGACGACGGCAAGGCCGCGAGGAAGCTCCAGGCCATCTTCGACACGACGGCCGAAGTCTGGAATGCGCTCGGCGCCTTCGTGGCGGCCGGGGGCCGGCTCACGCTGATGCTCGGCAATCACGATCTCGAGCTCTCGCTACCCGGCCCGCGACGCATGCTCCTCGACCGTCTGGGCCCCGGACGGGTGGAGTTCATTTATGACAACCAGGCGCTCGCGGTGGGCAAGGTGCTGATCGAGCACGGGAACCGGTACGACGACTGGAACGCCGTGCCGCACGACGCCCTCCGCGAGGCCCGGTCGAAGGCGTCGCGCGGCGAAGCGGCGGCGTTCGAAGCCCTGCCAGGGAGCGAACTGGTCGTCCAGCTCGTCAATCCGATCAAGACGCAACTCTCGTTCATCGACCTCCTGAAACCTGAGGACGCAGCGCTCTTGCCGTTCGTCGCGCTCTTCGCTCCGGATCTCTACAAGGAAGCGGCGGTGACCCTCAAGAATCGTGTGCGCGCGCTCCGTGTTCGCTACGCCGCGGGTCAGCAGCCACGCGATCCGAACTACATCGGCGCCCAGGTCGCGGGCGCAGCGCCGGCGCCTGTCTTGCTCGGGTCGGGCAACGAAGACGACGACGCGCTCTTCGCCCTCGCAGACCGAGCCGCGGCGGGAGGGGACGCGTCGATGGCGTCCGCGGGGGCCGTCTCGTTCTTCGAGCGCTGGCGGAGCAAGCTGGCAGAGGCGTACCGCAACACGCAGCTCGACCTGATTCTGAAGGTCCTGCGGGCGTGGCGCGGCGCCAGCGAGCGTGCGTTCGACGTCGCCATCGAAGACGAGAAGTACCTGCGAGCGGCGACAGAGACGGCCGCCCGTGGCTTCGACGTGGTGATCTACGGGCACACGCACCTGGCGAAGCGAGTGCCGCTCGGGGGGCGGATGGCGAGCAACGGGCGCTCCGTTGGCACCGGCGCCCTCTATTACAACAGCGGCACCTGGGCCGACCTCACGGCGATTCCCGACGAGATCCTCGCCCCCGCGAGCCAGGTCCCCGGCGAAGCACGCGCGCGGCTGGCGGCCTTCGTGGACGACCTCGCGGCGAATCATGTCGAGAAGTGGCGCCGGCGGCTCCCGACGTACGTTCGCGTCGAGCTCGAGACGAAGCCGGACGGCGAGAGCCGGATCGTATCGTCTGCGCTGCAGATGCTCGGCGAGCGAGGCGAGCCGATCGACGTCACGACGCCGGTCTTTCGCGCAGCCCTCCAAGGAAAGTGATCCGGACCATGCCTTCCCTCGCCGACTCTTGCGCGCTGATCACGGCCGGCTCGGATCGCGGTACGGCCTACCTCGTCGGGACCAGGACCGTAGCCACGTGTCACCACGTCATCGAGAGCGTTGGAGAGGGAGCCGAAGTCGAGCTCGCGTTCGCCGAGCGAACGGTGACGGGTCACGTGGGCAAGTTCGACCAGACCACGGACTGCGCGCTGATCGACCTCGACGAGGCAATGCCGGTCGAGCTCGTGCGCTCGCTCGCGGGCCCACCGGCGCAGAAGACGCAGTGGGACGGCTACGGGTTTCCCGCCCTCACCGTGAGCTCCGGTCTCTCCCTCTTCGGCCTCGTGCTCGATCCGTCGTCGCGCGACGATCTCAGGCGGCCGATGATCACGCTCTATTCCGACATGGTGGCCGCCGGGATGGCCGCCCCGATCAACGGCTTCTCCGGCGGACCGGTGATCGTGAACGGCTCCGTGATCGGCCATTTCAGCCGCGTCGTGTCCGACCCAGGCGCGCCTGGCCGCCCCGCGCTGGGGGTCGTCTACGCGGCTACGGCCTCGAACGTCTTGAAGCTCCTCGGCGCGCTGCCGCCTCCGCCCGCGCCGGCCACCGCACCCGTGCCGCTCCTGGCCGAGACGATCCCGGCCCTCCCGGCGGGCGAATACCACGCCTTCATCAGCCATCGCTCCACCGACCGCGCGTTCGCCCGGGCTCTCTATGAACGGCTCGATGGCGCGGGGTTCCGCGTCTTTCTCGACGAGCGCGAGCTGGTGCTGGGGGACTCGCTGGCGGGTGTCTTGCACGAGGCGATGGCGAAGTCGCGGACCGGGATCGTGCTCGTGAGCAAGGCGTGGCGCGAGTCGACCTGGTGCGTCGAAGAAGGCAACACGATGGTCTCGCGCGCCATCCAGGAACCGAGCCGCTTCCGCGTCATCCCGTTGCGCATCGACTCCACGGAGATACCCCCGATCTTTCAGAGCCGACTCTGGCTCGACTTCTCCGAGGAGCGCGCCCCCGTCGGGCCAAAGCTCGACCAGGTCATGTACGCCGTGCTCGGTTTGGTGCCGCCGCAAGGCGACACCGCCGAACACAAGGCTCGCGTAACGCGGACCGCGGCGGCAGACGAGGCGCTGAAGCGCATCGACTCCGCGAAGGAAGACCCGGCCAAGGCCCGACCTGTCGTCGACTTCTTGAAGCAGAACGGGCTGCCCTCGGCCGCGGCCAGCTTCCGTCTCGCCCAGGCGCTCATCGGCGTCGCTCGTCCGGAAGCGGCGTTCGAGGTCCTTTCGGTTGCGCCGGAAGATTCGCTACGCGCCCGCCAACTGCGCGCCCTCGCGCTCTCCAAGAGCGATCGCCACGACGCGGCGCTGGAGATCTTGGAGCCTCTCTTCGAGAGCGGCGAGGCCAATGACGCCGAGACCGGCGGCATTCTCGGCGGCATCTACAAGCGAATGTGGAATGCCACTCCGAACCGCGTCTACCTCATCAAGTCCATCGAGACCTATCGGCGGACATACCAGCTCACTGGGGACAGCTATCCCGGGATCAACCTTGCGACCCTGGCTTTTCTCGACGGCGAGACCGCGGAGGCGCATCGGGTCGCCAGCGCCATCGTCGAAGATCTGGGCCACCGAACCGAGGCCGAGATCGATCAGTGGAAGCTCGCCACCCTCGCCGAAGCGTTCTTGATCCTCGATCGCCGGAAGGAGGCCGCGGCCTGGTACATGAAGGCGACCGCGGCCGCGTACCGCCAGCCTGCGGACATCGCCGTCATGCGGCGCCAGGCCCGCCGCCTGCTGGCGAAGCTCGGGGGCGACCCCAAGGTCATCGAAGACGCGCTCCCCGTCCCGCGGGTGATCGCGTTCTCGGGCCACATGACCGACGCTCCGGGCCGCGCCATTCCGCGATTCAGCGAAGACCACGTCGCCGCGACCCGGGATCGGATCGAGGCGTGGCTCAGAGCGAACGGCGGCGTCGTGCACGCCGTCTGTTCGGCCGCGCGCGGCGGCGACCTCGTGTTTCTCGAGACCGTCCTCGAGCTTCGTGGCACCGCGACGGTGCTGCTCCCCTTCCCCGAAGCCGACTTCAAGAAGAGCTCCGTCGGCAGCGGCCTGTCGCGAAACGGGAAGACGTGGGTGGAACGCTTCGACGCCGTCCTCAAGTGCGATCGGGTCGTCACCCGCAAACCCCTCATGGAGAAGGCGCCGCCTCCGCCCGAACAACCCGCGGCGTTCGCTCGTTGCAACGACACGATCGTCGAAGAGGCCGAGCGCCTGGCGAACCTCTTCGACGACGCGGCGCCCACGCTGCTCACTCTGTTGACCAAGGGCGCCGCCGACGGGCGCGGTGGAACGGCCGATATGGTGAAGCTGTGGAAGAAGCGCAACCATCCGAGCGTGAACATCGATCCCGGCACGGCGTGAGACGCGTCACCGGACCACGAACGTCGGTGCCCGGGGATCGAAACGGCGTGGGCGAACCTACTGCTGGCCCGATCGCGGTGGCATCATCGTCCTGCGGGTCTTCCATCATGCCCTTGTCGCTTCAGGCGATGACCCTGAGGCATCATGGACATCGCCGTGATCGGTCATGACGATGACCTTGACCGGCCAGCGCGATCGCCCTGAGCGACCAAGGCAATCGCCATGAGTCGTCTGAGCCATCGCCCTGAGCGACCAAGGCAATCGCCGTGAGTCGTCATCACCATCGCCATGGTCGACCACGGCAATCGCCATGAGGCGTCATCACCATTGCCATGATCGACCAGGCCGATGACCATGAGGCGTCATGGCCATCGCCATGATCGACCAAGGCGATGGCCATGAGTCGTCATCACCATCGCCATGGTCGACCACGGCGATGACCGTGATCGATCTTGGCAAAGACCGTGGCTCGTCATGGCGATGATCATGGCCGACCACGGCAATCGCCATGAGCGACATTGGTTCTCGCCAAGATCGAGTAGCGTGGCGCTCATGTCCTCCATCGCCCCGCTCAATTTTCTCTCGGCCACGCTCGTTCTCGACACGTCGCTCGAGGGGTGGACGCTGCTCGACCCGTCCAAGGACGGCGTGCGCGCCTTCCGCTACGAAGTGGTGTTCAGTCGCCCGTTCTTGACCTTTCCGGTCGTTCACGTCGGAATCGTGGGTCTCGACGTGAGCAACAGCGACAATCTTCGCGTCCGGGTGCGCGCGCTCGGCATCACGGCGAACGGGTTCACGCTGCAGGCGGAGACGTGGCTGAACACGAAGATCTGGTCGGTCGAGACGTCCTGGCTGGCCATCGGCGGCTGACGGCACCGCCGCCGCCCGCTCCGCTTCACCTGCAGGCCGCCCTCCTTGAAGGGCACTGCCGCCCGCCACCTGGCGGAGGGCGTCGTCTGGCTCGGAATCGACTCCGCAGCTCCGGGCAAACAGGGATACGAACCGGACGACATTCTCGACGGCGTGAAGCGTTTCGGCCTGACGCACCCGATCTTGCGTGACGAGACGGGCCTCGTCGGTCGTGAAGGGTGTCACTTCGCCCTCGCGTCGATCGGGCCCGAAGGTCGCGATTGCCGCGGGAGCGAGCAACGTGGACCCCTCCATGCTCAATTCCGGCCCTCCGACCGTTTCTCTCGCCCTGCCACGCGACAGATCCTTACCGGCGTCCGCGAAATCTACGCTAAATTCGGGCGTAGCTGCACGCGGCGTCGCGCAAGCGAGGCCGTCCGGTGGCGTCGTCCGTCTCGGCTTGCGGTTCGGCACGCTAGAATGGGATCGTGCGAGTAGCGCCTCCGGCTCTCGTCGGGGGCGCTCGAACATGTCGACGTCGGGTCGATACGCCGCCGACCCCGCAGACTGCGTGCTAACGTTCTCACGGTTCACGAACGGGGGGGGATTCATGGGGGAGCTCATTGACGTGAGCGCAGCGGTCCGGTCCATGCCGGAGGCCAATTGACGACGCGATGGCCGCCGCGCGATCGAAACGTTTGGCGGGACGGAGCGAGCGGAGGAGGCGTCGTCGCCGCGAAGGTAAGGAGCGTTCGTCTCGCCGTGCGCGTGGCCCTCGGTGCCGCATGGATCCTGTTGTTCGCGGCGACCGCTGCCGCTCGAGCGCCCGCCGGTGAAGCTCTCCGGGCCCGCAGCGGTAGTGCACGCCGTGGCCGCTCCCCTTGTGCACGCAGACCGGCTGCCAGGCGGGCGAGGCCCACGCCGGCGCGTGCCCTTCGGGCTGGCAGTGCCTCACCGTTTCGGCCAACCCCCTCGGTCTGCTTGAAGAACTGACCGTCAGGATCGCACACCGGCGTACCGAAGATGAACCGGCTCTCCATCCGCATCAAGCTCGTTCTCCTCGCGGGGGTGCCCGTCTTGGGCGCCCTCGTGCTCGCCGGGATCATCGCGGTCGGCGTTCGGCGTCAGGCCGAGGCGGCGGGTGCGCTCGGCTCGTTCGACGACGTCGCGCAGCTGACGGCCCACATGAGCGTGGCGAGACGTGCTCTGCAGCTGGAGCGCGCGAACGTGGCGCTGCGCGAGGGGGTCGCGGCCAGACCGGGCGCGGACCCCGGCGTGCGCAACAAGGCCGCCCCGGCGCTCGCCCAGCAGTACACCGGGACCGACGCGGCGCTCGACAGCCTCGATCAATTCCTCGACGGGCGCGCGCTCTCGCGGCTGCCGCCGCGACTTGCGCGGGGCCTGAGCGTCGCGCGCGAGCGGCTCGCGCGTCGCAAGGAGTTCCGCGAGCGCTTGCGCACGAACGGCGCGCAGCTCGACGACATCCTCGCCTTCTACGCCGAGACGACCGAGGCGCTGCTCGACGCGACGGCCGCGCTCACGGAGCTGAGCGACGACGGCAAGCTCCTTCGACCCATCTCGTCGCTCGTCGCCCTCGGGGAGCTGACCGAGCGCGAGAGCCTCGAGCACGCCCTCCTCGCGTACGTGTTCGCCTCGACGCAGTTCCCGCCCGGGTCGTACAAGACGCTGGTCACGGTCGCGACCGAGCAAAGCATCTACGAAAATGCGTTTCGTTCGAACGCAGCAGACGCCATCGTGCGCGAATACGACGCGGCAGAAGCGTCCTCCGACGCCACCGCAGCGATTGCGATGAGCGCCAAGGCGCTCGCGACGACCGACGAGATCCTCGACTTCGATGTTCGCGAATGGTTCGAACGCGAGAGCGGTCGACTCGCCCGGCAATACGCCATCGAGGACGAGATCTTGGCCGCCGTCGCGTCCGCCGCGTCCGCGAAGATGGAAGCCGCGCGCACCTCGACCCGGACCAGCTTTGCGCTCTCGTCCTTCGTTCTCCTGGCGTCGGCGCTCCTCGCCTGGACGATCGGACGCGGCGTCATACGGACCGTGATCGCCCTCTCGAGCGCCGCGGCCCTCGTGCGGCGAACCAAGGACTACAGCATTCGAGCCCCCAAGACGAGCGCCGACGAGCTCGGCGCCCTGACCGACGCATTCAACGAAATGCTCTCGGACATCCAGGGGCGCGACAAGGAGCTGCAGGTCCACCGCGACAACCTCGAGTCGACGGTCGCGTCTCGGACCGCAGAGCTCGTCTCGCGCACTGCAGCGATGCGCCTCGTCCTCGACAACGTCGACCAGGGCCTCGCCACCATTCGCCGGGACGGCAAGCTCGATAGCGAGCGGTCCGCGGCCTTCGATCGCCTCTTCGGCCGTCCCGTCGACGGGATTGGCTTCGCCGAGCACCTGGGCGCGGCGGACGAAACGCTCGCGCAGCGGCTGAAGATCGGATGGGAGCAGGTCGTGGACGCGTGGCTGCCGATCGAAGTGGCCATCGAGCAGCTGCCGCAACACATCGTGTGCGAGGGCACGCACGTGACCCTCGGCTATCGACCGATTCAACGAGACGGCCTGCTCGACGGCGTGCTGCTCGTCGCGAGCGACGTGACCGCCGAGCACGCGGCGCGCGAGGGACAGGAGCGCCAGCGGGAGTATATTGCCACGTTCGAGCGCATCACGCGCGACCGCGACGGCTTCGTCGAGTTCTTCACGGAGATCGCGCGCCTCTTGAAGCGTCTGGCCGACGGGAGCGCGGATCCGATCGAGCGAATGCGGATCGCGCACACCATCAAGGGCAACGCCGCCCAGTGGGGGGTCTCGTCAGTGGCGAAGATCGCCCACGAGCTCGAGTCGAAGCTCGTCGCCGGCGACGGCGCGACGGAGCATGACTTCCAGCAGCTCTTCGACACCTGGGAGGCCGTCCGTATTCGGTATACTCCTTTGCTCGGCGACGAGGGGGTGCGCCTGACCATCACGTCCGCCGAGATGGATGGCGTCCTGTCGGAGATCCAGGCGCGCGTGCCGCACGACGAGCTCCTGCGCCGGATCGAGCGTCTTCGGCACGAGCCGACCGGAACGCGCTTCGAACGAATGGCGGCCGACCTCCACCGCCTCGCGGACCGGCTGAACAAGCCCATGCCCAAGGTCGTCGTCGACGCGAACGACGTTCGTTTGCCCGCGTCGCGCTTCTCGCCGTTCTGGCAGGCGACCGTGCACGTACTTCGCAACATCATGGACCACGGAATCGAGACCGCCGAAGAGCGCGCCGCCGCGGGCAAGCCAGAAGCGGGCACGGTGACCTTGCGTTCGGTGGCGACCGGCGATCAATTTCGGATCGAGTTCTCCGACGACGGGCGCGGCATCGATTGGGGCAAGATCGCCAGCAAGGCGCTCGAAGCGGGCCTTCCCGCCGAGAGACATGCCGATCTCGAGCGGGCCCTCTTCGCCCCGGGCATCAGCACTGCGGCGGCCGTGACCGACCTGTCCGGCCGCGGCGTGGGCCTGTCCTCCGTCGAGGCGTGCTGCAAGGCGCTCGGAGGCTTCGCGACCGTCACGAGCGAGCTTGGGAAGGGGACTCGGTTCAGCTTCGTCTTTCCACGCAAGCCCAACGAGAACTCTATTCGGCCCGAGGCCCGTTCGCTCAACTGAGAAGGCTAGCGGAGGCGAGCCACGTCTCGCCGACGGCGCGGCGAACCTCCGGACTCAACGGCCGCGCATGGGGCGGGACGACGGTGAGCGCTCCGAGCCCGCACGGATGCCTTTTGCATTGCTCCATCACGAGGTCGCCGAGCCTCGGGCGAGCGCCCACGCGCGGGGGTCGCCGAAGAGGGAGCACGGCCGCGCTCCAGCGCGTCCGGGGGCAGGCCCCGTCGCCCGACCCTACCCGGACCCCTGGAACCATGCTTCATTCGCCCCGTTCGCCGCGCTGGGACGCGAGTTTGACGGAGAGAAGTGAGGACACGATGCAAGAACTGACCGCTTCGGCAACGCAGACCATTCGCGAGCTGGCGCAACGCTACGGCACCAGCGAAGACGCCGTTCGCGCCCTGCTGTTCGCCGTCTCGGCGGGGGGCGGATCGATGGCGCAGTTCTATCACCATGATCTCGGCGGCGGCGGTCAGTGGATGCGCGGCGGCATGACCATGGTCGGGGACATGTTCAACTCGGGCCTCCAGTCGCGGGTCAACGGCATCTGCTCGGAGCTCTCGTCGCTGCTCGCCTCGCAGAACGTGTTCGTCCCGATGCCCCAGCAAGACTCCTGGGGGCACTCCGCGGGGACCGGGAACTCCACGGGCGCGTGGTGGCCTTCCGACCTCGGGTCGCCCAGCTCGACCGGCGGGCAGAACGACTCCCGGTATGCCTACTTCCCGGACACGCGCCGCCTCGCGATTCTCGAGAACGGCCGGCTGTCCATCTACGACACCCTCGATCATCGCATCGGAGGCGTTCAGCAACAGCAAGGCGGCCAGAGCGGCTCGCTCTCGTTTTCGAGTCAGTTCGGGACCTTCTCGGTCGGGTCGCTTCCGTTCGCATCGAGTGGCGGTTCGAGCTCGAACTTCGCGCCAGCGCCGCCGCAGGCGCCGAGCCCCACGCCCGCGCCTTCGCACGGATATGCGCCCTCGCAGTCCCAGTCGCAGGGGTACGCGCCCGCGGCGCCTTACGCTCCTCCCCCGACTACGAGCTACGGGCCCCCGGGGCACGGGCGTACCTCCCAGGACATCCTCGCGGCGATCGAGCGATTGGGCGACCTGCACCACAAAGGCGTGCTGACCGACGCCGAGTTCCAGACGAAGAAGGCCGAGCTCCTCGCGCAGCTCTGACTTGCCCTCGATTCGATCATGGCCCGAGCCGTGGTCGTTCTGGGCGCTCGATCGTGCTCCGCTCCTCGCGCCGGCAGCGGATGATCCAGGGGCGCGGACACCCCGCGTGCGAGCGTCCGAGCCCGACGAGCTCGACGCCTCGCTCGTGACGCAATCGTCCCGATCTTGTCGGAAATCCTTCGCACTGGCCCCGGTAGGGTCGCGCGCGTCGATTCGCACGTCGCGCGTCGCCCGTCCCGCCCGGAGGCTCCATGACCACGGACCGTCGCAAGTTTCTCAAGATCCTGAGCGCAGGCGCCTTCGCCTCGGCCCTCCCTGGAAGCATCAAGCGAGCCCTGGCGGTCCCGGCGCATAACCGGACCGGGACCATCGAAGACGTGGAGCACATCGTCTTCTTGATGCAGGAGAATCGCTCGTTCGATCACTACTTCGGCACGCTGCGCGGCGTGCGCGGCTTCGGCGATCCACGCCCGATGGCGCTCCCCTCGGGCGATCCGGTCTGGTACCAGCCGAACGGTGCCGGTCGCGTCGCGCCGTTCCACCCGGACGCGCAGAACCTCGGCCTGCAGTTCATTGAAGATCTGCCGCACGGCTGGACGGACACGCACAAGGCGTGGAACGGCGGCAAGTACGACCAGTGGGTGCCCGCCAAGGGCAGCACGACGATGGCCTACCTGACGCGGAGCGACATTCCGTTCCACTACGCGCTCGCCGACGCCTTCACGGTTTGCGACGCGTACCACTGCTCGCTCCTCGGGCCGACCGACCCGAATCGCTACCACATGTGGACGGGCTGGGTCGGCAACGACGGGCAGAACGGCGGCCCGGTGCTCGACAACGCCGAAGCCGGATACGACTGGTCGACCTTTCCCGAGCGCCTCACGAAGGCCGGCATCACCTGGAAGGTCTATCAAGACGCGGGCGCCGGGCTCGACGCCGCACACTTCTGGGGCTGGGGAGACGACGCGTACATCGGCAACTACGGCGACAACTCGCTCCTCTACTTTCATCAATATCAAAACGCGCAGCCGGGCAGCCCGCTCTTCGAGGGTGCGCTGACGGGAACGAACGTCTCGCAGGGCGGTACGCTGTTCGATCAGTTCAAGCAAGACATCGACGCCGGCAAGCTGCCGCAGGTCTCGTGGATCGTCGCGCCGGAGGCGTTCACCGAGCATCCGAACTGGCCGGCGAACTACGGCGCCGGGTACGTCTCGCAGATGCTCGACGCGCTGACGGCGAACCCGGAGGTGTGGAGTAAGACCGTCTTCTTCTTGATGTTCGACGAGAACGACGGCTTCTTCGATCACATGGTGCCGCCGACCCCGCCGCCCTCTGCCGCGCAGGGTCAGTCGACCGTGGACACGACCCACGAGATCTTCGCGGGGAACTCGCAATATGCCGCCGGGCCTTACGGGCTCGGCATGCGCGTCCCGATGATCGTCATCTCGCCCTGGAGCAAGGGCGGCTGGGTCGACTCGGAGCTCTTCGACCACACGTCGCTCATCCAGTTCATCGAGAAGCGCTTCGCCCGGCAGTATCCCAGCCTCGTCGAATCGAACATCACGGCGTGGCGCCGCGCGGTCTCGGGAGATCTCACGTCGGCCTTCGACTTTCGATCGCCCAGCGATGGCATCGTCCCGCTGCCGAGCACGATCGCCTATGCACCGCCCGATAACGACAGGCACCCGGACTACTCGCCCGTTCCGCCGACGGGGCTGTCGGTGCCGAAGCAAGAGCCCGGCCTTCGCTTGGCGCGCGCGGTTCCCTACGAGCTTCACGTCGTCGACGAGACCGACGTCGCGGAAGGCACCGTCGAAGTGTCCTTCCGCAACTCGGGCAAGGCCGCGGCAGTGTTCCAGGTGCGCTCGGTGACCAACCAGAGCGGGCCCTGGACGTACACCGTCAGCCCGGGCGCGCGTCTCTCCGAGACATGGCCCGTGGCCGCCGAGCCGTCGACCTACGATCTCTCGGTGTACGGCCCGAACGGCTTTCTGCGCACGTTCAAGGGCACGCTCGACGAACACCAGACGTCCAGGGCCGACCTCGCCGTTCGAAGCGAATACGACGTCCGCCTCGGGCCCGGCATCACCCTCGACGTGCACAACCGCGGCCGCGAAGGAGCCGCGGTCCGGGTCGTCGACGCCTACACGAAACAGACGCTCCGGCGTTCGATCGAGGCGGGCCGCACCTTGACCTGGCACTGGCCGCTCGAGGGCTCGTTCGGCTGGTACGACCTCACCGTCGAAGTCGAGTCCGACTCGACCTTCGAGCGGCGCATCGCCGGTCACGTCGAGACCGGCAACGACAGCGTGACCGACCCGCTGCTCGGGGCGTAGCTGATCCATCGCACGCTCTGCCGTCGGGTCGCCCGCGCCGGAGAAGCGTGCGCGTGAGGCTCATCGAGGGTACCGTCGCTGCGCTTGACCGACCGAGAGCGTGCCGTTTCCGGTCCGGATCGACCCGCGGATTCGATCGTTTTTTTGCATTCCGACGTGGACCGCGAGGCGCGCCGGCTTCACGTCCTTCACGCGTCACGTCTCCAGTGTCGAGTCGGCTGCAGCTCGTGCTGCGTCGACGGGTTGACCGTCTTCGATGCAGAGGCCGACCACATTCGCCGCCACCACGCCGAGCTCCTCGCGAACGGGACGCCCGGAGCGCTCGGGGCCTGCGCGTTCCTCGACGGGGAGGGTGCCTGCCGGATCTACGCCGAGCGCCCCTACGTCTGCCGCACCCAGGGCCTGCCGATCCGGTGGATCGAACGCGAGAACGACGGAGACGAGATCGAGCTCCGCGATGTCTGTCCACTCAACGAAGAGGGCCAGCCCATCGAGACCCTGCCCCCCGGCGACTGCTGGACCATCGGCCCCGCGGAGATGCGTCTCGGCCAGCTTCAACTTGCCGGGGGCGGCGGGGCGCGCAGGACCGCGCTTCGCGATCTCTTCGGAGTCGTGATCTTCGTGAAGCCCTGAGACTCCCCGCCCGTCACCAGGGGCGGCACGCGGCCGCGAAGAGCACCGTGAGCCCGCCAAGCAACACGTGCGGCTTCCCCTTCACGACGAGCTCGTGCCCGATCTCGATCGCGTAGATGTGCCCGTCGTCATCGCGGGGGATGACGCTGATGCCCGCCTGCTGGATCTGCCGGGGAATGAGCTCGAACTCCTTGGTGGCGTGCGCGTGTCCGGGCGCCTTGACCCAGTCGCGCTTCACGAGATGATCCGCGAAGTCCGGCTTGACCCGCCCCGTCGAGCCGAGGCGCGGCGCCAGGCCCTTGATCGCGTGGGGAACGACCACGGTCTCCGCGCCCAGCGCCAGGTGCACCTCGGCAGGCGTTCCGAATTTGAGGCAACGGCCGTAGGCCGCGCGCACCGCGGGAAGGTTGGCGAGACGAATCAGGTGGATACGATCGGCCTCGTTGGCGGGATCGTAGGCTCGCGCCACGAGCCGCGTGACGCCGGCGACACCTCCGCCGTTGGTCGCCCCGAAGAAGAAGGGCCACGGCCGCCAGAACGGCGGAGGACCGCCCGGCCTCGGCGGCGGCGGCATCGGCATGGGCGGAGGGTTCACGTGGACGTTGTGGATCGCGACCTGCGGGCTGGCGATGTCGGCGGTCGGCCCCGGCGGGGCGGGCGCGACGCAATCGGCCGACGTGCAGCTGGCGATCGCGGCGAGGCAGACGTGACCGCCATTGGTGGCGGCGATGGCGGGCGTGGGGACCCAGTTGAACGTGAACGTCGTGCTCGCGTCGTCCGGATCGAACGTGCCCTTCGCCGCGATGGGGGCCGTCGACGTGCCGATCTCGTTCCCGCCCGGGCCGCTCGTGAGCAGGAACGACGTGGTCGGATCGGACCAGTGAAGCTCGATGAGGGCCTCGGCGCAGCCGGTGCCCGTGTCGTGATTCTGGAGGACGACATTGATCGGATACGACGTCCCATCGGACTCGAACACGTAGGTGGGGCTCTGAATCGACGAATTCAACCAGATGGGCGTGGGCGGGGTCGTGGCTCGCGAGTCGGTGTCGCCGAGGTAGAGATCACACATGGTCGAGTTTCCCCTTTTTTCAGTGATGAAAGGCGCCCGATTCAGGGCGCGGTGACGTAATATAGATCACCAAAATTGGTATTGAGCGACGTCGTCGCCGTGAAGGTCGCCGGGAACGTCGGGTAGGTCACGCCGTTCTGGTAGTACCAGGTGACCGTGGGCATCTCCGTGGCCACGTGCAGAGCGCCCATCGGGAGGATCATGATCCAGTAAGGCGTGGCGGCGACGACCGGCGTCGACGGCACGCTACCCTCGGTCGCTCCGTGGGCCACGCTGGTCAGATTGCCGGTCTGGGTGAGGAGCGACCCCGGCTTCCCGGCGTTGTCCGAATAGAGAGCGAGCCGCAGCGCGACCCCACCCTCGACGGTCTGCGCGCCGATGGCGACAACGCTCGTGGTCGCGCCTGCCGGGGCCCTGTCGCCGACCATCATGTTCGCCGTGAGTGACACGGCCGTACCCGCGCCCGCGCTCGTGTGTCCGGCCCCGTAAAACGAGGCCGCGCAGACAGCCGCCTGGCACAAGCCATACGGGCACGCGTTCCCGCAGGTGCTGCAGTTGACCGGGTCGGTCTGCTCGTTGACGCAGCCGCCGCCGCACCCCGTCTGGCCGGTGGGGCAACAGACACCGTTCGACACGGCCTCGCCGCCGGGGCACAAGCACGCACCTTGGTTGCAGCTCGGGGCGGGCTGGGCGCACGTGACCGCGGCGCCGTACTCGCCGTTCAACCCGCACGTCTCAAGTGCGCTCGCGCTCGTGCACAGGGTGGCGCCGGGGCTGCAGTGTCCCGCGCACGTCTTGCCGACGCACGCCTGGTTGACGCACGCGGTGGGTGTCCCCCACATCCCTGCGACACACGCCTGGACCGCGGAGTCACCCGAGCACTGCGTGTCGCCGGCCGAGCAGGCCCCCGTGCAGACGCCCATCGTGCACGTCGAGTTCGCGCAGGGCACCGCGGCGCCGTAGACCCCGCTGGCGGTGCACGTCTGGACTCCGTTGCCCATGCACTGAACGGCTCCGGGAGCGCAGACGCCCGTGCACATCCCGTTGACGCAGGCCTGGCCGGTGCAAGTGCCGACGGGCGAATCGGAGACCAGATCGGGGCCGCACTGGACGACGGTCGTCGCGTTGCTGCAGACGTGATCGCCGGGAGCGGCGGACGTGCATGCCGGGTCGATCGGCGCGCACGTACCCTGCTGCCCGCCGGGGGTGGTGTTGCAAAGTTGCTGCGTCGAGCAGACGCCGTTCGGCGTCCAGGTGCCGCCGGAGCAGAGAAGAGCCTGGTTCTGAGCGTTGCCGTTGCACGCGTGCTCGCCCGCCGTGGCGCACGGGCACCCGAGCTTCGCCACGGCGCCGGTTCCCACCGGAGCACACGGGCCGCCGTCGCCGCCCTCGTCGGGGCTCGCGTCGTCGGGGCCCGCTTCGGGGACCGTCGCGTCGGGCTCGCCGCTTTCCGGCGCGCTCGCTTCGCTCTCCGTCCCGGGCCGGAGCACGAGGTCCCCCGCGTCGGCGCCCGCGTCGAGGCTCTGTCCGACGATGAACGTGGGCAACCCGTTCGCGTCGATCAGGTCGGACCCGCACATGCCCGTGCTCGGGAGGCAACTCTCGCCGGTCGGGCACGTCGGCGTGGGTTCGGCCTCGGCGCCGGTGACCTGCCCTTCGCAGATCTGCGCCAGTACCAGGTACAGCGCGGCGAGCCGGTCGCTGGGCACCTGCACCTGCGCCACGCGCTCGACCACCGGTCGCCCAGCCGGCCCGCCCTTGTATGCCGTGAGGGCGATGAGCACTTCGTCGGCGACGCGTCCCCCGAGCAACGTGAACGTCGTCGGGAGGGTCGCCTCCATCGAAGGCACCTGGTAGTCGCGATTCCAGATCTTGATCCACCCGCTTCCCAAGGGCTGGCTGATCTCGAGCCGGATGTCGTCGAAATCGGCGGGCGCGCTCAGGTGATCGACCGAGATCACCATCTCCAGCCCGACGGCCGGCTTCGCCGGGGTCGACGAGCACGCGAACATCGGGGTCGCGGCGGCGAGCGCGAGGCCGGCGGCTGCGAAGACGCGCGATCGGCGTACGGGTCGCATCTATCGACCCCACGCCGAGAGCTGGAGAGACCCGAGCTGGTCGGGTGGCGTTGCCGGAGTCGACGGCGACGACTTGAACAGGAAGTACCCGCCCACCACGGCGCCCGCCGCGACCACGGCGCCACCCACGATCCACGGCCAGACCGCCGCGGCATGCTTCTCGGTCTCGAGCGTCACCTGCACGGTTCGGGTCTCTCCGTCGCGGAGCTCGAGCTGGACGCGGTACGGCACCTTGCCGGGCTCGGTGACGCGTACGTCGTGCGTGCCGACCGGCAGCTGGCCGTCGAAGCGGCCCTGGCTCGGGGTCTGATCGTCGACCACGACGGTGGCGCCCGGCTCGGCGGAGACGACGAGCTGCGCGATGTGGTGCTGGGCCACGAGCGTGATGTTCAGCGACGTCTCGCTGCCGCCTTCGATGGCCAGCGCCTGTTCGGAGGTCTCGAAGCCAGCCTTCTTGACGCTGAGCGTGTGCGGCCCGAGGTCGAGCGCGAGCGGGTCCGCCAGCGGCGTGGTGCCAACGACCGCCCCATCGACCGCGACCGTCGCGCCGGCCTCGGTGACAGTCAGCTTCACGGTGCCGACCAGATCGTGAATGGCCACGAGCGCGCTGGCCACGTCCGACCGATCTTCGGCCGACATCAGCGCTTGCCCCTCGCGCTGATACCGAACGAGGAGAGACTGCATCTTCGCGTACGCCTTGAGGCTCCGAGTGCAGACCGCCATGTCGTAGAGGAGCCTCGGGTCCTTCGAGAGCGCGTAAGCCTGCGCGTACTTGTTGTAAGCGCCGCCGAAGTCGCCGTTGTTGATCAGGATCCGCGCCGACCGGTACGCGTCCTTGGCGGGGCCGGAGAGTGAGTCGGACAGCGCCGGCGGCGCCACATGGCCGGTGGCTGGCTGCGCTGCGACCGGGCCGGCCCCGAGCGCGCCGGCCGTACCGATCATGACCGGTAGAACGAAGAAACGAGCTCGTTTCATGCGATCATTTGACGCGCAGATTGGAGAGGGGGTCGCCCGACGTAGAGCCTGGCGAAGGACCAGGGAGAGCATTTGGCGCCGGGGCCGGAGGCGGTTGCGACGACGCCCTCGGGCGCGGCGCCGGCGGCGCGATGGGGTGCGCGTGGGTGGCCGACAGCACCGGCGTCGGCGGGATCGCGAGCTCGCCGAGCGACGTCGCCGGCGGTGGGTCCACGGCAATGGGCGCCTTGACCAGCGCGGCCTCGAGCGGCGGCAGCGCGGAAGCGGCGACCGGTGGAGACGCGGGCACGGTCGGATCGTGCTTGGCTCTCAGCACAACGAAGCTCGCCACCGCGAGCAGCGCGATGACGCCCATGACGGCCGCGATGACCGGCGTCGAGCGGCTCGACTCTGGATTGCCGGCGGTGCGGCCCCCGGCCGTTCGGCCGACCGGCGAAACGCTGACCAGCGCGGTCGCCGCCGCGCCGTGCGTCTGCGGCGAGCCCGCGATCATCTGTCCGCTGACCGAGAGACCGGTCGAGTTGATGATCCCGGAGATCCGCTCGACCGAGGCGCGCGAGCGGAGGGGCGCGAACGGGAGCAGCGAGACGGCGAACTCGGCGACGTTCGCTGGCCGCAGGCGACGGTCTTTCTCGAAGCACTTGACGATCGCGCTCTCGAGCTCGGCGGGTACGTCGGGCCGGACGGCTCGAATCGGCGGCGGCGCGTGGGTCGCGGCCTTGATTGCGACCTCGGCGATCGTCTCGCCATCGAACGGCGTGAGGCCGGTGAGGAGCTCGTAGAGAACGACGCCCATCGCCCAGATGTCGGTCTTGGCGTCGACGCTCTTCGGCGACTGCATCTGCTCGGGCGACATGTAGAGAGGGGAGCCGAGCATCGCGCTGGTCTGCGTGACCGACGCGCCGGGGCTCGAGCTGCCCATGGCGTTCATCTTCGAGATCCCGAAGTCGAGGACCTTGATGAGCGACTGGCCGTCGCTCCGTCGAACGCAGAAGAGGTTCGCCGGCTTCAGATCGCGGTGCACGATCCCGAGCCCGTGTGCGTCGGCCACTGCGACGCACGCTTGAAGCACGAAATCGACTGCCTGCTCGATCGGCAGCGGGCCGTGTCGGCGGAGCCAGTCAGCGAGATCCCCGCCTTCGAGGAACTCCATGACCATGTACGGGGCGCCGTTGTCGAGCGTGCCCACGTCCGTCACCCGCGCGACGTGCTCGTTGGTGATCTTGACTGCGGCGCGCGCCTCGCGGGCAAACCGCTCGACGGCTTCGCGGTGATCGAGCATCGCCGGAAGCAGGAACTTCAGGGCAACCTTGTGATCGAGGTGCACGTGATGGGCAGCGACGACGACGCCCATGCCTCCGACGCCGAGGACGCGTTCCACGCGGTACTTTCCCGCGAGGACATCGCCCTCGCGAACGCCTGCGACCGCGCTCGACCCGTCTTGCGTCACCGCTTGTGCCCTCCCTGAAGCGGAGCGGGAACGCGCCGAACTTTGCCGACACCCCGCTCTAGACCATCACAAGCGAGTCGATGGCTTTCGTCAAGGGCGACACGGCCAAGGACGTGCCGATGAGACCCACACTCGGCCTCCCCCGCATCCCGCACCACCCCGCGCCCGGCACCCCGCGCCCGGCACCCCGCGCCCGGCACCCCGCGCCCGGCACCCCGCACCCCGCCCCCCGCACAGATCGGAAGAGCACACGTCTGCACTCCAGTCACTTAG
>OBLW0100000077.1_pt1 | contig 70887 bp, 52 predicted proteins | sample 1520161 | NCBI WGS metagenome assembly OBLW01 (sample SAMEA3539309, study PRJEB22396) | soil metagenome | biome: tundra; feature: field; material: soil | place: USA | collected 2010-05 | depth 0.15 m
GGTAGGTACTGCTGTTAGCAGTTACGCCTATCGAGTGCTAATTGTAGGATGGGAGGGAGGGCTTTGTCAAGCCGAGGCGGACGGCACGGTTTATCGTGGGGAATGCAACGCTGCCAGGTCGGCCAGCTTGCTGGGCTGCAGGACCTCAAAGGCTTTCTGCGGAATCTTGCGATAGTGCCACGGCGTTCCGGTCAGGGCAGTAGCGTTCTCACACCAATTCGCGGCTGCCGCATCCTTCTGCGAGACCTCAGCTGATTCCATGCCTTTGGTTTCGATCAACCAGTGTTGTCCGTTCGGGTGGTGTCGGTGATGCCTTTGCGACCGTTCGCCTGCCATGATTTGACGGCTTCCCGCAACGCGGGAACGCGGGGTCCGGAGCGCAGTTTGGAGGTGATGTCCAGCAGGCTGGGTGTGTCGTCGGCGGGTTTCTTTCGACGCGGCATAGGTCTTTGGACGCAATGTGGTTTGTATCAGGGCACGCCTTTAAGGCGTGCCGTAAGTGAGCGATGTGACTTCGCCTTTAGGCGCTGGCGGTGCGCCCGCAGCGCCTAAAGGCGTAATTCCTAAAAGACCGATTGCGGCACCGCTTAATGCGGTGCCCTGAAACAAACCTTTCGGTCAGGGGTCGGAATGACAAGAAACGCAGATTCCTCACTTCGTTCGGAATGACAAAAAAATTGGGGAATGACAAGAAACTTCTGGAATGACAAGAAAATGGGAATGACAAGAAACTTGGGGGGCGGTTATTCTCCTCAAGCCGCGCACAAGGGGAGAGCGGGAATCTTTCTTCGTACTTGCCGCTTCCGGCGATGGTGGAGGAAAGTAAAATGCACGGATCGGTGCGAATCCAAGGGCCAGGAGGTATCGTGCAATCCATTTCTTGTTTACGCTGCAGGCGGGAGATTGAGGCGGGGCACAAGTCGGTCGCGGTTTACATGTTCGCGCAGACGGTGGGGGTGAAGCCGCGGCAGAAGTCGGGGGCGCAGCGGATTTGTTTTTGTCCGCAGTGTGCGGTGTCGCTGGCGATGGGGATGCCGCCGGAGGGTGCGCTCAATCTGGCGGCCTGGGACATGATTCGCGATCTGGTGAGCTCGGAGCCATCGTTGAATGAGGCGGCTTGGGAGAGCTTGCGAGGCGTGGTTGCGCTGTTGGGTTCGGGCGAGGATGCCGCTCCGGATACAAAGGGGCGGTACCGCAGAGCGGGGTAAGCAAGCGATGCCTCCCACGTTTGGTAACGGCAAGATTTGCTACCTACAGATTCCAGCGATCGACATTGCGCGCTCGGCTGATTTCTACAAATGTGTGTTCGGGTGGAACATTCGGCAGCGCGGGGATGGTCATATTGCGTTTGATGACGGAGTCGGCGAGGTCAGTGGTGAGTGGGTGGTGGGGCGCATACCCGGCTCGGAGCCCGGTCTTCTCGTCTATATCATGGTAGACAGCGTGGCGGCGACGGTGGAGTTGGTGATCGCGAACGGCGGCGAGATCGTACAGGCGATCGGGGCGGACGCGCCGGAGGTTACGGCGAGATTTCGCGATCCGGGTGGGAACGTGCTGGGGATCTATCAGGAGCCGGCGTGATCCCGATTCCGAAGATCGGCGGATCTGAAGATCAAATTCCCCACCCTCTTTCGCACAGATCGCGAAAGAAGGGCGGGGCACCCTCGGGCTAACGGCTCGATGACGCGCAATTATTGACTCTTCGTGTCGGCGTCTTTCTTCTTGGCGAGGGCGCGGACGTAGTTGACCAAGTCCCAATTCTCTTCGGTCTTGATCCTTGGACCTTCGGCGGGCATATCGTTGTGGCCGTTCTTAATGATGTAGAAGATCTCGCCGTCGGTGCGGTCCTTGAAAGTCGCGGGGTCGGTGAAATTCGCCAGCTTGAGTTTCATATCCTGCGCGGTCTCGCCTTTGCCGTCGCCGTCTTTGCCGTGACACATGGCGCAATCGAGGTTCCACCACTTCTTGGCGCGGGTAAGAGACTCGGGAGTTGATTTCACCGGATTCGGCGCCTTGGCGGCTTCAACGGGGATGGCGGCGTACGTTGGAGCCTGCTGGATGGTTGGGGTTGAGGATTGCTGCGCGGGAAGAGCTGGCGCGAAGAGAAGAAGAGCGGGAAGAACCAGTGTGAATCTTGCCACAGGAACCTCCTCTTAAATTTAAGAGTGGCCTACAAAAAGATTGTAGCACCGCGCGGGGACTCATCTGTGCGACGGGGATTGCTAGAAGGATCCTGGCGAGCCCTCTCCGCGGGGTGCTCAGACGATGGGACTGGAACGCGTGGCGGCAGAGACGTAGCAAGCTACGTCTCTACGAGGTGCTCTCTAAGGCCGAAGGAACTCATTCTTCCTGATCCAAGGGTTTGCCGAGATTAGGTGAAGACGAGCGGACGAGAGACGGGGATGGCACCGGCTGGCGGTTGGCGTCGCGTATGATGTTTTCGTTGGTCTGCTCTGTGGGACACGGACTAGTGGCACCACAGCGTAACTATTCTCAAGAAAGATTTCTCCCGGAAGAATATGGATAAGAAACTTCGTGTATTTGCCACTTGCGACATTGGAGAAGCCATCGAGGTGCTGCGCCAGCGTGGATATGAGGTAGAAGTGTATCCGCGTCCGGAAGCGCCGCCGAAGAGTGTGATTCTCGACAAGGTGAAGTCGGGAGTGGACGGGCTGATTACGACGCTCCGCGATGCGATCGATGCGGAGGTGTTTGAGGCGGGGAAGGGTAAGTTGAAAGTGGTGGCGCAGATTGCGGTGGGCTTTGACAACATTAACCGCGCGGACGCCAACCGCTACAAGGTCCCGTTCACACATACCGCCGATGTGCTTACGGAAGCGACGGCGGAGTTCGCATTTTTCATGATGGGGACGCTGGCGCGGAAGATGTGGACGGCGGAACACCTGACGCGCGAGAACCAGTGGGGCTACTGGCATCCTTATTTGCCGTTCCTGGGGGACGAAGTCACCGGCAAGACCGTGGCCGTGATTGGGACCGGGCGCATTGGGTTGGCGTTCATCAAGAAGTGCGTAGGGTTCGATATGAATGTTCTGTGCTATGACCCGGCGTATGAGAATCATGCGTTCGTCAAAACCATTCAGGAGGTCAACGACCTACGGCACGCACGAGGGCTGGCGCGGGAGAAAGCCTGGATCAAGTACGTTCCGTTTGAAGAGGCGCTGCGGGGAGCGGATTTTGTGAGCGTGCACGTGCCGCTGCTGAGGGCGGAGGAGAGCGCGACGCCGACGTACCATCTGTTCAATGAGAAGACATTGCGTCAGATGAAATCGACTGCGTATCTGGTGAATACCTCGCGAGGGCCCGTAGTGGAGGAGGGGGCGCTGGCGCGGGCGCTGCGGGAAAATTGGATTGCGGGCGCCGCGCTGGATGTCTATGAGAAGGAACCGTTGCCGGCGGATTCTCCGTTGCGTGATCCGACGATTGCCGACCGGTGCCGGTTGATGCCGCACTTCGCCAGCGCGGGGCGGATTACCCGGCTCTCGACCGATCCGGCGAAAGGGATGGCCGGGCGATGTGCCCAGGGGGTGATCGACGTGCTGGAAGGAAACTACGGTGGAGACGTCACCAAAATGCCCTATGTTGTTAATAAAGAGGGGTTTGGTAAATAGTTGAAAGGACGGGAGGAATCACGCCGGGTACGGGGTTTAAGTTAGAGACATCGGAACGTTTCATGCGACGGCGGGGCGGCCTGCGCGTACAATGTGGGCTTGGGTTATCGAAATCAGGGATGGAATGAATAAAAGACTTTTGAGGATGGTTCCGTGCGTGCTGCTTTGCGCTTCGGCATGGGCGCTGGATTCCGATGGGCGGACGCAGTTAAAGCTGGTGCCTGCGCCGAAAGAAGTGCAACTGCGCGATGGCGGTTTTCAGGTTGGACCGCGGACCAAGATTTTCGTGCAACTTGGCCATCAGTCTGAGGATCGCATTGCCGCCGAAACGCTGGCGGAAGAAGTTGCGGACCAATCAGGGCTGAAGCTCGACATCGTGCGCATGAAGGCTGCGGGTAAAGCGGAGGATGGCGCGATCGTGCTGGCTCGCCTGCAGGATTCGCGGGTGAGGAAGTTTCTGGCGCGGAACGGACTCAAAGCCGACGACGTGGTTGGCGAGGATGGCTACCTGTTGTTCTCGGATAAGGCACATCTGATCGTGGCGGCCAAAACGGGACAGGGATTGTTTTATGGGGTGCAGACGCTGCGGCAACTGCTGCGACCCGCAGGCAAGGGCCTGATCTGCCCGGCGGTAGGGATTCGCGATTGGCCCAGCCTGGAGAGACGGAACACGCAAGACGACGTAAGTCGCAGCGACGTTCCTCTGCTGATGAAATTTAAAGGGCCGGGCGCGTAGAACATCCGTATCGCGATCTGTTTCGTCGCCCGGGACATTGCTCCAAATTGTTGCCCGCATCTAAGAGATGCCCCATCCTAAACGTCGCAAAGGACGCGACGTTAGGATGGGGCATTTTTATGCTTGGAACTGGCAGCTGTGTTCAGCCGCCAGAGACCAGACAGAATCCCACCTGCTTGGTGTTGAAGTTATGACCGCCACGGATCGGCATTGGTGCCGGTCAGAGCGAAGACGGCAAACGGGTTGGTGAGGCCGGTGAAGACGGTGTCGATCCGGTCGACGCCGATTCCGCCAGGCCCCACTTGGGAGGCTGGCACTCGGATGGTGAGCGGCCGGGGAAAAGCGTTTCACCTTGCGTGGATTGGACTAAATCCTAAGATGCGGCTGTCAACATTTTCGGCAGGTCGCGCAGAAAAACCTCGACACTTTCGTCATCGCGTCTTCTCCGAAAAGCTCTCCGGCGCATGCTATAGTGCGATTTCGCCATGGGATCGTTTCTCTTCTTCGCATTTTCGTGGTGGTCGATCGCGCTGCGGATTGTGGCCATCGTCCATTTCATCCGGCGGCGGCCGGACTTCTTTTGGATCTGGGTGATTCTGTTTCACTGGGTGGGAGCGCTGGTCTACATTGTTGTGGAAGTGATTCCGGACGCAGGGCTGCTGCGAAGTTCGTTTCAGGTTTTTCCGCGGCGGCGGCGGATTCAGGAACTGGAGCGCACCGTCCTCGACAATCCTTCGGCGGGAAACTACGAAGAGCTGGGATTGTTGTACCTGGACGACGGGAATTTCGCGCGGGCGCGGGCGTGCTATGACAAGGCCATTTCGTCGCGCACCGATCATGCGGATCCGTTCTACCGGCGAGGCATTGCGGAGGTGGAACTGGGGGATTTTGCGGCGGCGGTGCCCGATCTGGAGCACGCCGTGAGTTCGGATCCCGACTACGATTTCCACCGCGCCAAGGGACTGCTCGCATGGGCTTACGCACAGACTGAGCAGACTGAGAAGGCGCATGCGATGTTTCGGGAGGCGACGCGCATTTCCACGATCTCGGAGACTTACTATCACTATGCGCTGTTTCTGCAATCGCAGGGACGCATCGTCGAAGCGCGGGAATGGTCGAAGAAGATTCTGGACAAGAAGCCGACGATGCCGGGGTATCTTAAGCGGCGAGAACGGCCGTGGTTCCGCAAAGCCAGCGCCCTGCTGGCGAGGCTTCCGGCGCGATCAAGCTAGACAGCGGCACAAAAGAAACGGGAGCGAACGATCATGCGGACCTCTCATTGCTGGAAAGGCAGCGCCCGGATGCTAAGATTATAAGTGGTGAAGAGTTTCAAGCCTTCCATTCGATTGCTGGCGACCGACATCGACGGCACGCTGCTCAATCCACAATTCAAGATATCTGACGGGGATCTGATGGCGCTGCGGCGGGCACATGCCGCAGGGGTCGAGATCGTGCTGGTAACTGGACGAAGGCATTCGTTTGCCTTGCCTATCGCCAAACAGCTTGGGTTTGATCTGTGGCTGATCAGTTCGAATGGGGCGGTCACGCGTTCGCTGGCGGGGGAGACGTTTCATCGCGACATGATGCCCGCGGAGACCTGCCGGAGGCTTTGTGGGGCGATGCAAGAATTCCGGGGGCACACCGTTCTAACCTTTGACAAGGAGACCAAGGGCGCAATTGTGCTCGAAACGCTCGATGAACTCGGGGCCAGCATCCGGCGCTGGCTGGAGAAGAATATGGAGTACATCGAGTTCGTGGTGCCACTGGAAGATGCGCTGGTGAGCAATCCGGTGCAGGCCATGTTCTGTGGGACGATGGCGAGGATGAGCGAGGCGCTGCGGGCGCTGGATGGCGCTGGAATGGATGGAGCGGTCACGGTGCTGCGGACGGAGTATCCGGAGAGGGATTTGTCGATGATTGACGTCCTGAACGCCGGGTGTTCCAAGGGGCATGCACTGGAGCGGTGGGCGGCGCATCGCGGATATGGCCGCGAAGAGGTCATGGCCGTCGGTGACAACCACAATGACGTTGAAATGCTTGAGTTTGCAGGGTATCCGGTTATCATGGGGAATGCCTGCGAGGAATTGCGCAATCGCGGGTGGACGGTCACGCGCGGTAATGATGAGTGCGGCATTGCGGCAGCGGTGGATCTGGCCCTGGGAGCACCGTCGCTGGTCGGCGGTCGTTAAGTATTGGCAGATGCGACATCTGATTTCATCCCGGTTGCGGTTCGGCGTCCTCGCGCTATTGGCGTTGGCAGCGCTTCCCTGCTTTGGGGGCGAAGTTGCGGTGCTGCGGAACGGATTCTCCATCCGGCACGAGCGGCGGGAGAGGGTTGGGAACATCACCCGGCTGTATGTAACCGCGGATGGCGCGAGTTTCGTGGATGTGCCCACGGCTGAGATTGAACACTTTGAGGCGGCGCCGGAGTTGCCGGCTTCCGGGTCCCGGCTTGCAGCTTCCGGAGAGAAATCCGGTTCAACGCTTTCTCCATTCGCTCGGAACGCCCCGCATGCACCAGCCGCACTGAATCTAGACGAAGTCGTCAATGTCACGAGCGGGCGCTACCGACTGGATCCGGACCTCGTCAATAGTGTGATTAAGGCGGAGAGCGGATTCAACGTACGGGCCGTGTCTCCAAAGGGAGCGCAAGGGCTGATGCAGTTGATGCCGGGGACGGCGTCGCAACTGGGCGTGCCGAATGCGTTCGATCCGCAAGCCAATGTTGAGGGTGGAACGAAGTATCTGCGCGAACTGCTGGAGCGCTACAACTTTGATCTGGTAAAAGCGTTGGCGGCTTACAACGCGGGGCCGCAGCGGGTCGAGCAGTTCGGGGGCGTTCCTCCTTACTATGAGACCCGGGTGTACGTGGCGCGGATCGTCAGGGACTTTAATAAGAAGAAGGCGGCGCAGCAAAAGACGGCGAGGCCTGATACGCAGAAGCTTGCTGCCGCCAAGCGCGTGAACGCAAAGACAACGAGTTCCGCAGCCAAAGCTCAGGACTCCCGTCAGGTTGAGGCTAAAGCTGCTGGCGCACCGGCCAGCGAGTAGGCTCGCTCCTGACGGAGCGGAAAGCGGGTTCAAGCGGTGAGTCCCGCATCTTCACTTACAACCCCTGTGGTTTGACCCCTTTGGCTGGGTCGTTTACCTTTGGGGGTGCGGTTTCCCGCTACGAGTTGCGTGGGCCGCGGACTAGTTTTTCCTCTTCATGGACAAAAAGCGGATTCTGGCCAGCGTCGTGGTACTCCTCATTCTGGCCGTTCTTATTTACCTGCAATACCGGCATTGGCGGAGCTTCGACTGGGGAACGTTCTGGAGCCAGATTCATCGCATCAAGAAGATTCATGTTCTGCACGCCATCGCCCTGGTGTATGGCGCTTATGTGCTGCGGGCCCTGCGGTGGAAGATCTTTCTGAAGCCGGTGCGGCCGAACGTGAAGGCGATTCAGTTGGTGGCGCCGATGATGATCGGCTTTACCGGACTGGCGCTGCTGGGGCGGGCCGGCGAGTTCATCCGGCCGTACCTGGTGGCCCGAAGGACCGATCTTTCCTTCTCTTCGCAATTAGGGGTATGGGCGGTGGAGCGTGTGTTCGACGTGGGGGCTTTCGCAGTACTGATTGCGCTGGCGATTTTCTTGCCGAGCGCGCTACAGTCGATCCCGCATCCGGAGTACTACCGGCAATTTCGCGATGCCGGATTTGTTCTGGTCCTGGGAGTAACTGTGGCCGCAGTGGCAGCGGTGATGATTAGCCGCAACGGCGAAGCGATCGCGCAAGGGATCGAGAACAGACTCTCTCACTTGTCATCAGGATTCGGTCACCGGCTCGCCCAGAAAGTGCGCGAATTCGGCACAGGATTGAATACGATTCACGGGCCCCTGTCGCTGGTGTGGGTAACGTCTTTGTCCCTCATCATTTGGTATGTGACGGCCCTCGCCTATAAGGAAGTGACGCACTCGTATGGCGTGGATGCGCTGGAGATCCCGGTCTCGCAACTCCTGATTCTGATGGGGGCGAGCATGGCCGGATCGATGCTTCAGTTGCCCGCGGTCGGGGGCGGCTCGCAGATGGCAACCATCGCGACCCTGTCGGCCGTGTTTGATGTGCCTGCGGAACTGGCGGCCAGTTGCGGGATCCTGCTGTGGCTGGTGACGTTTGCCTCAGTGGTGCCGGTGGGACTATTGCTGGCCCATCGCGAACGATTGTCTCTACGGAAATTGTCGGTAGAGAGTCATCGGACCGAGGGAGGCAACGGAGACCCACCTCCGGCAGCCTAAAAGGCAGGCACTGTTTCCTGCCACTCCATTCCCTTGCGCGGTTGGAGCAGCCGAGCTTCGCTCGGCATGTCCGGGTCTGCGAGCCGGACCGATCCCCAGTTCTCCGGCGCGATTTCCCGAATCCTCTGTGTGAAAAACTCTTCATCTTGACAAGCTCAAGCGATAAGCGGAGAATTGCGCCCGCTGTGGGAAGTGCGTTTTAGCGCGTGCTTCTCAGGTGTCGCCCCCCAAAGACGACGAACGAAATGTGGGAACGTTCAGTTAAAAGAAGCAGTTAATCGTCGATCCAAGTCTTAAAGATTTCCAGGCCCCAGAAACATCAATTTAGAAAAACCGTTCCGGCCGGGGAAAGCTGCGCGTTGCGCGGCTTAACTTGGCGCGGGAAAAACTTGTGGCACCAACCGATTCCAGGAGGACATTTATGCAGTCACTGCGCCCTTCCCGAGCATGTATCGTTATGACCCTGCTCACTGCCCTATCACTGGCCGCCGTAGCCGCTACCGCAAAAAGCGGACGAGAATTTTCCGGATATTTCGATGTAAGCGGAGTACAAGAGCAGGGCGATCTGGTCCAAGTCACCCTTCACCTGAAACTGTTCAATCACAGTACCGACGCAAAGGGCGTGATCGTGACGCTGGTGGATTCGTCGCCCGCGATGACGTTACGTGGAAACTTCCAGCCAGTGAAGGTATGGAAAAGTCAGCAATTCATTGAAATGAGCCAGGAATTTTCTGTAAGCAAACGCGAGTTCCGCGAATGGATGGCCGCGCCGGCCCAGCCCAATCTTGTGATCCTGTTCCAGGACAGCAAGGGAAAGAGCTGGCAGAAGGGTGCGCAAATCAGCCGCCGCCCGCTGGTTCACTAAACGGAAAACCGAATGCTTGCAGGCTGATTTTGCCCAACCACGAACAACGACTTCTCGAGGAGAAAATTCATGCGTCGCTTCACAACGTTCGCGTTCCTTCTGCTGGCCGCGCTGCTGCTGAGTATTCCCACGCTGGCCCAAGATGTGATTACCACCGCAATCGGTGGCGGGCCCAACGGCGTTCCCGCCCTGGATGCCAACCTTTACAACCCGTACGGAGTTGCCGTGGATGGTTCGGGCAACTTCTACATCGCGAGTTATAACCAGCAACGCGTATTCAAAGTAAGCACCAGCGGGACGCTCACCGTGGTCGCGGGCAGCGGAGCGCAAGGCTATAGCGGGGACGGAGTAGTCGGCGGCGCGGGGAATGCCAGTCTGTACCATCCCTTCGCGGTCGCGGTCGACAGTTCGAACAACGTCTATATTGCGGACCAATACAATTGCGTGATCCGCAAGGTGGATACGGCCAACACCATCACGACCATTGCCGGGATCGCAGGTTCCTGCGGCTATTCCGGCGACAATGGAAAAGGAACCGCCGCCCAAATCTACTTGCCCGAGGGTGTGGCATTGGATAGCTCCGGCAACCTCTTCATCGGCGACAACAATAACTGCGTTGTCCGCAAGCTGGTTCTGTCGAGCAATACCATTACCACCTACGCCGGAAACCACACCTGCGGCTATACCGGAGACAACGGCACCGCCACCAGCGCCGAGTTGAGTTCGGTCTCATCGGTTGCGGCGGACAGTTCCGGGAATCTGTTCATCGCCGACTACGGCAATTGCGTGATTCGCGAAGTGACCAAGTCCAACGGGAAGATCAGCACGGTGGCGGGCAACCACACCTGCGGTTTTTCCGGAGACGGAGGCCTTGCCACGAGTTCGGAGATGAACCAGATGTTCGGACTTGCAGTCAGTGGTACGACGGTGACGTTCGCCGACTACTATAACCAGCGGGTCCGCCAGTTCACGGTGGGCGGGAATATCAATACAGTGGCCGGCAACGGAACGGCCTGCGCGGGCACTTGCGGTGAGGGCGGTTCAGCCATCAGTGCCGAACTGTACTATCCGGTCGGAGTGGCGGTCAGCGGTACCACCTTCTACGTCGGTGACAATGACAACTACGCGGTCGACAGCTTCACGGTGAGTGGCAACCTGAACCGCGTAGCCGGCAACCATTCTTACAACATCGAGACGCTGTTCAGCGGCGCTCCCGCGACCGGCGTGGAATTGAACTATCCTTACGGCGTTGCGGACGATTCCTCAGGCAACATCTACGTCGGAGACAGCCACAACTACATGGTGCGCGAAGTTGTGAAGAGCACCGGACTGGTGAACTTCTTCGCGGGCGATGGAACGTACGGCTATACGGGAGACGGCGGGGCTGCCACCAGCGCGGAGATCACCTATCCGTTCGGAGTGGCCAAAGACAGTACCGGCAACGTCTACGTCGCCGATACCTACAATTGCCTGGTTCGCAGAGTGAACACGGCGGGGACCATCAGCACTTTCGCCGGACTGGTAGTGACGAACAGTCCGCGTTGCGGTTATTCGGGTGACGGTGGCTCCGCCACGGGCGCGGAACTCTATCAGCCGTATGGAGTCGCAGTCGACAGCAAGAACAGCGTTTACATCGCGGACTTCTCCGAGCACGTCATCCGGAGAGTAACGAGTGGAACCATCACCACGATTGCCGGCATTGGTGGGATCGCAGGGTACTCCGGAGACGGTGGCCTGGCCACGAATGCGCTGCTCTATCAACCGGTAGCGGTAGCGGTCGATCCCGCGGGCAACGTGTTCATCGCAGACTACAACAACTGCCGGATCCGCGAGATCAGCGTCGCTACCGGCCTCATCAACACGGTTGCCGGCACCGGCAACTGCGCCTTCACGGGAGATGGGCTGGCGATTGCCAATGGCATCGGATACCCGCAAGGGATCGCGGTCGACGCCAACGATAACCTGTTCATCAGCGACTACAACGAACGCGTTCGCTGGGTCAGTCCGAACGGAATCATGACCACCGTCGCGGGCAACGGAGTCGCTGGATTCAGCGGAGATGGCGGTTCCGCCACGGCCGCGGAACTGTACGAGCCGACTGGAGTCGTGCTGGATTCGTCCGGCAACATTCTGGTTTCGGACTACAACAACGGGCGGGTGCGTAGCATCTCGGCTTTCCCGGCGTTGGGCACCAGCGCAGGCAACCTGTCGTTTGGGCTGACCGCGGTGGGGTCGACCAGTTCACCCGAGAGCCTCACTCTGAGCGCGTACGGGCCGGTCACGATCAGCAACATCTCGACCAGCACGAACTTCAGCGAGGCCGACGATTGTCCGTCGAGCATGACCAACGGAACCGTTTGCACGATGTACGTGTACTTTGTGCCGACGGCTTCGGGGAATCTCAACGGGAACGTGACGGTCAACACGAACGGCTTCTTCAGCCAGACCAACACCGTGAACCTGTCTGGACTGGGCAGTTCGATGTCGCTGACGGGCGCTCCGCTGAGCTTCGGCAATCAACTGGTAAAAACCACCAGCGCGTCTAAGACCGTGACCGTGACCAATACTGGCACGGCTACGATCACGATGGGCGCGATCACGTTGACCGATACGACGGATTACACGCTCGCAACCAACACCTGCCCGGCATCCGGAAAAACTCTGGCTGGCGGCGCCAGTTGCACGATCAGCGTAACCTTCGGACCGAAATCCACTGGCTCGAAGCGAGGATCGGTGGTCATCAACGATAGCGATCCCTCCACCCCGCAACTCATCGGTCTAAGTGGGACCGGAACCAGCAACGTATCGCTCAGCCTGACGTCGGTCACGTTTGCCGCGACGGCAGTGGGCGCGACGAGCGCTGCCACCAAAATCACTCTGACCAACAACACAGGAGTGTCCGTCACGATGAGTACCCCTGCCATCACCGTGACCGGTCCATTCCTCAGCCCCAGCAGCACAACCTGCACCAATGGCCTGGTAGTCGCTTCCAAGGGAACCTGCGTCATTAACGTGGAGTTCAAACCGACAGCAGTAGGCTTTGCTTTAGGTACTCTGAGCGTTAACGACAGCGACGTCACCAGCCCGCAATCCGTGGCCCTGCAGGGCAACGGGACCGGCATCAAGTTCTCGTCGGGTACGATCAACTTCGGTACGGTCACGCGGGGCACAACGGTTTCGTCGACGGTGACGATCACCAACGTCGGAACGACCAACGTGTTCTTCACCGGCGCTGAATTCTCCGGCACGCAGAGTGCGGATTTCAGCGACAACTACAACGACGCCGCACCTTGCAACAACACTGCTGCCAACCCGCTTAAGCCGGGCGGGACTTGCCAGGTCACGGTAAGTTTCGATCCCAGCATCGTGGGCAAAGAGAACGCATCTTACAAGGTGTTCGACAACAGTCCCGGAAGCCCGCAGTCTCTAACGTTGACGGGCACGGGGCAGTAGAGGCGCGAGTAACTCGCTAGGTTCCACTCAGCCGCCAGGCATAAAGCCTGGCGGCTTTTTCTTGTGTTGGAACCACACGCAAGAAACAATTTTGTCCCGCATATTCAGCGATGACGCGGAAGATGCGAACGTCGTCGAACATTGTGAGCCAGGTAAAGACAGACTGTTTGCGGGGCGTTAAGTGGAGATCGCATTAGATGAAGGGAGAGGTCTCGGCGAACGGCCGTCACCTCGGCAGCAATGACCTCTCCCACATCCCGGGTGCTGGCATGGCCGCCGATGTCGCGGGTGCGAATGTCGGAATGGGCCAGAACTTTGAAGATGGCTTGCTCGACGGCATGAGCCGCCTGCTTTTCGCCAAGGTGCTCCAACATCATGGCGCCAGACCATATCTGGGCGACCGGGTTGGCAATTCCCTTCCTCGCAATGTCCGGCGCGGAGCCATGTACGGGCTCAGATCGCGCTTACGGCAAGCCACGGCAGGGGGACGTTGGCGACCGGTCGGAAGTCTAAGGTTATAGTCGACCTGTGACGGGTGGGCTTGATACGAAAGCCGCGCATTACGAGGTTGCTTCCACCCACGGATTTTGCGAAGTGTGAGTTTTGTTGCTTCGCGCCCGTCTCATAGACTCCTCGGTTGGTGTGTGAGATAATTTACGCCCACTTGTTGGTCTTCCTCCCTCGACCAGGCAGGCAACCTCACGCCCCCAAGGAGCAGCCCGTATGTTACTCAACTCATCTCTGCGCAGCAGTAAAGTTGTCCGGCTTGCAATCCTCGCAATCGTGTCAGGTTTTCTGGCGCTCGCTCCGGCGGTGTCCGCAGGCCAGTCCTCCTCAATCATTACCTTCGACGGTCCAGGAGCTGGCACAGGATTTGGCCAGGGCACGAGCGCAAATGGTATGAACTCCAAGGGGACGATCGTAGGAACCGTGACCAATTCCAGCAATAAAACTTACGGATTTATTCGTCAAACAAATGGCAATATAACCAAGGTGGAATACCCCGGCGCGCAATACACCAGCGTTTATGGGATCAACGATTCGGGCACGATTGTAGGCTCATATTCCGGCCGCCATGACCAGGTTTTCTTGCGTACTGCAGACGGCAAACTCACTTCTTTTGTCCCGCCAGGCACCCAGTTTCTGGAAGGCTACGCATTCATCGACAACCTGGGAAATGTTGCCGGTACCATTATCACCACGTACGATTTTTTCGAGTGCTACGTACGCACGTCAGACGGCACAATCACCCTCTTCACTGGGCCCCTCCCGGTTTGACTGCGTGACTAGTGGCATCGTCAATGGGACTGTGACGGGCGTCTACGGCGCTCCGAGCGGTTATTTTGCGGCATTCCTCCGTGGTCCTGACGGAACTTTTACTGTGTTCCTGACCAACGTCCAAGTCGCCGGTGTGTACCTAAACAAGAGTGGGACCGCAGCGGGATCATTTCCTCTTCCGAGTGGATCGATGGACGGGTTCCTACGCGCGACAGATGGCGTCCTCGATTACTTTACGGTCCCGGGCTCCGTTCCACTGAACGTGAGTGGCATCAACGATAGCGGAGCTGTGGCTGGTTACTGGGCCACCGATCCCGAGTTCAACTCCGGAGGGCACGGCTTCCAGCGCTTCGCTGATGGCACAATAGGCACGTTCGACGCTCCGGGAGCGGGTACCGCCCAATTCCAGGGAACCTTTCCTAGAGCGATCAACAATGCTGGAGCTATCGCGGGCACGGTGGTTGACTCCAGCAATGTAGCCCACGGATTTCTGCTGACGCAGTGACGCATGTCGGGCAACTGGCGATGCTGCGGCGGCTAGCAGCCAGCCCGGTTCCTCCTGAGAACTTCGTGTTCGCTGCCATCAGTCCGGCCAATCTGGGTGTCGATCAACCGCTTCCAGTTAAGCCCGACAAGAATTGGCCGGAACGACTCTGACAATTCGTTAGCACTCAAAACCTAGCTCGCAGGGTCAATGCGTGATATGGCGATTTTACGCCAGTTGGCTTTTCCAACACCGCTGTCTAAACATCCCAAAACTTCTGCCCGACCCAGATTCGCTACCAGCACAGTCGCAGGCCAGTCGAGTAGCGGATGTGTCTTACGGCCATTACGGAAGATCGGCGCGCGGACGCTCCAGCCTGTTGGACAACTGTCGCTCGTCCTCGCGCTTAACGTCCTCTTTGAAATTCCCAGGCCGCTGGCTTTACCATTGACGTGGTATGGGCGTCCGGTTTGAGTTCGACCGAGGCAACCGAGTCTTGCTGGTGAGATTGGACGGACGTTTGTCCGAGGAATCACTTGGCGCGCTCATCCTTGCCGGGGAGAAGTCGTGGGCCGCAACTAAGCCGCGCGCCGAGATAGTGGACTGTTTGGCTGTCACCGACTTTGACATCTCATCTGATCGCATCCGGCAACAAGCGAAGTGGCAGCCGATGCCAGACGCCGCCAACCTCCCGCGCGTACTGGTTGTCCCGAGAACTCACGCATACGGTCTGGCCCGCATGTACCAAATCACGAGCGAGGAGAGACGACCGCTGGTTACCGTGGTTAACACGCTGGATGAAGCCTTAGCAGCTCTGGGCGTTACATCCCCACACTTCGAGCCCCTCGACTGACGAGCACAATGCTCAAGGACTTGAGCAACTTTTTGCGAACCCTCTGCAACAACGATTACCCTAAAGTCCCCGTTGCCAGGTCAATGAGTTCTATGAAAAGGGATGTCAAGAAAAAAGCTTCGCCTCGACCGGAGGGCTAGAAGATTTTGTCTCGAGATCCAGCCCACTTCTCCGTAAGCGTGTCCCACACGGCCATTTCGTTCAGGCGTCGTCCGGAGCATAGAAGCTATGGTGTAATCTCGAACACCGTCCCGTAGCCGTAGGTGCCGCCGGCCGATGTCGTTCCGTAGAGATTCCCAGCAGCGTCGAGGATCACACCGGCATACGGGTATTGCCCGTCCTTACCGCGACCGAAGCTGTTCAGCAGCTTCTCCGTCCAAATCCCGTCCCATTACTGCGATTCCTTTTCTCTTTCGGGGAAAAACGATCCGAGCCTGGGGCGGCCCTGGCAAAGGCACCATCCGATGTAGACGGCTCGCAATGGATTCCTTATCAGATAGCCTCCTTCCCCACTCCGCCGTTCCCGAACTACGTCTCAGGCCACAGCACTTACAGCGCAGCCGCCGCGACAATTCTGAAGCTGTTCACCGGTAGTGACCATTTCGGATATTCTGTCACAATTCCTCCGGGCAGTTCGAAAATTGAGCCGGGAATTACTCCAGCACAACCCGTCATACTGCGCTGGGAAACTTTTACCGACGACCGCAGAAACGGCAAGTGTAACTGCCGAAGCGCCCTATGGCTTGGGCCATCCGGTGGCGACGTTTACCGAGACTTCGCAGTAGGCGGCGGCCCGAACTCGGTCGCCGATTGCTGAGCAATGTTGTTGAGCAATGTGCCGCTGCGCACGTTCGCGTATCCAGGAAACGTGTTATGCTTCGCGTGCCATTTTTACGTAATCGTTTACGTAGCGCGTCTACGTCGACGCGGTCATGTTACGCCGACAAACCTGTGTTTGATTGATGGGAATATGAATCGCGTGGTTGAGCGTGGCATTTTGACCTTATGGTCGGAGCAAGCTCGGCGGAAGCAATCAGCGTTGCGCTCGAAGTTACGTGTCAGTAACCAACAGACGGCCGCGTTATTCGTGCAGACACGGTACACTCACGGCCCTGGAGATTCGGATCTCATATGACTATGAAAGATCGGCAATCGCAGTGGTTCTTCGTTTCATTCCTGGCTGGACTCTTCCTTTGCCTGTTCTGCGCCACCGCTGCGCATGCCCAGTGGACCGCGATGAATCCGGTCAGGAAGATTCAGCAGGAACCGGACGGCGTTCTCTTCACCATGGGAACGGGCACTTTGAAGGTACAAGTGTGCTCGGACTCGGTGATTCATGTGCTCTATTCGCCCACGGCCACCTTCCCGAAGCGCACGGAGTACGTCATCATCAAGGAAAACTGGCCGGCCGCAAAGTGGACCATGCAGTCCACCGACGATGCCGTCACCATGACCACTTCCCTGCTGAAAATCACGGTCACCCGCAAAAACGGAGCCATCACGTACGCCGAAGTCAACGGCGACACGCTGGTGCAGGAAGCATCCCGCAAGCTGACACCCGAGAAAGTGAATGGCGAAGATACCTACCGCGCCGAATCCTTCGTCAGCATCTATGGCTCCCACGAAGCGCTCTACGGCCTGGGTCAGCATCAGGCGGGCGTCTGGAACTATCGCGGAGAGTCTGTCGACATCTCGCAGGAAAACAGCAATATCTCGGTGCCCCTGATGCTATCCAGCAAGGGCTACGGGATTTTCTGGAACAGCACCGCAAGAAGCCGCTTTAACAACCGTTTCGCCAATTATCTTTACATCAGCTCCGAAGTTGCCGACGTAATCGACTACTACTTCCTATACGGTCCCGACTTCGACAAGATCGTTGCCAGCTATCGCGACCTCACCGGACAGGTTCCCATGTTCGGCAAGTGGGCCTATGGCTTCTGGCAGTGCAAGAATCGCTACAAGTCGCAGGACGAAATCCTGGGCGTTGCCCGCAAGTATCGTGACCTGCATATCCCGGTCGACAACATCGTGCAGGATTGGTTCTGGTGGAATCGCAAAGGCGAGTTCGTCTTTAATAAAAACTATCCCGATCCCAAAGCCATGGTCGATCAGTTGCACGCCGAAAACTTCCACCTGATGATTTCCATCTGGCCCTTCTTCGAGCCCGGCTCGACAAACTACGATTACCTGCAGAACAAGGGCTGGTTCGTCGACAAATTCAAGTATCCGAAACCCCCGTACCATGCCGATGCCATGGCCGTGTACGACGCCACCAGTCCCGAGGCGCGTAAGTTCTACTGGGATGAAGTGAACAAAGGCTTGTTCAGCATCGGCCTCGACGCCTGGTGGATGGATACCACCGAACCGGAAACCGAAGGTCAAGAAGAGAATATTCTGCTGAATCACAAACTCGCGGCCGGCAGCGGCAACCGTTACGTCAACGCTTTCCCCCTGCTCGATACGCAGGCGGTCTACCAAGGACAGCGAAACGCGTCCGACAAGAAACGCGTGTTCATCCTCTCTCGGTCCGCGTTTGCCGGATCGCAGCGCAATGGAGTTACCGCCTGGTCGGGTGACATTAACTCAGACTGGCTCAGCTACCGGCGCCAGGTTCCCGCAGGCTTGAATTTCGCACTCTCGGGAATTCCTTACTGGACCACCGACATTGGCGGGTTTGTATTTGGAAGTCCCACCGATCCAGCCTTCCGCGAATTGTTTGTTCGCTGGTTTCAATATGCCACATTCAATCCCATCCTGCGCGTTCACGGCACGCGCAATCCCGACGAGAACGAACTGTGGTCCTATGGTCCCGATGCGCAAACCATTCTGGTCAATTTCGACCGTCTGCGCTATCGCATGCTGCCCTACATCTACTCGCTGGCATGGAAGACGACCAGTGAAGCCTACACACCGATGCGGCCGCTCGTGATGGACTTCCGCAACGATGCTCGCGCTCAGAACGTTGGCGACCAATTCATGTACGGGCCGGCATTCCTGGTGAATCCGGTAACCGATCCTGCCGCCAGCACCCGGCAACTCTATCTGCCACGCGCCCACTGGTATGACTTCTGGACGGGGACAGTGGTCGAAGGAGGGCAAACGATCAACGCAATTGCGCCATTAGACCGGCTGCCTTTATACGTACGCGCGGGATCCATTCTTCCCCTGGGCCCGGACGAAGAGTGGTCCACCGAGAAGGCTGCCGACCCGATCGAACTTCGCATTTACCGTGGCGCAAACGGAGACTTCACGCTTTACGAAGACGAGAACGACAACTACAACTATGAGAAGGGTGCCTACGCAACCATTCCACTGCACTGGGACGACGTGGCGCACATTCTGTCGATCGGCGATCGCAAAGGACAGTTTCCCGGCATGCTGGAGAGCCGGACCTTCCGCGTAGTCTTCGTAAGTGAGAACCACGGCGTGGGAGTGAATCCTGCGGAAGAAGCTAACAAAGTCGTGCAGTACTCTGGAAAACAAATAACCGTGGCTCCGTAGTCAACGGCGACGCAAAACAGCTATTTTCCTGGGCCCTGCGCCTGCTGCTTCGCGGTGAGGCTTTCCACAATCTGTCGCTCTTTCGCGCCGTCCTCAGGACGGTGCAGGCGATAGTAGAGTGTTGCCAACTCGACGTGCGGTTCGAGCCAATCCGGATCGTCTTTGACCAGCAGTTCCAATTCGCGGGCAGCGGTTTCGTAGTCGCCGGATGTGCTCTTCAGCATCGCTGCTTCATAGCGGGCCATCGAGTCCGTCGGCTTGAGGCGCCGCGCACGGTCCAGATACCCCTTCGCCTCCTCAATGTCGCGGCGTTTATAGAGAATAGCTCCGAGATAAAGGTTCGCCTCGAAATCATCGGGGTTCGCTTTGAGAGCCTCGCGAAAGGCCGGTTCTGCGTCTTTCACATCGCCGGTCTTGTCTCTGGCGGTTCCTACGAGGGTAGAAAGTCCCGTAAGGCGGGGGTTCAACTTAATCGCCTCTTCGAGATCCGTGCGCGCCAGTTCGTATTCGTTTAACTGCAGAAGCGTTGCCCCGGCCAGCATGAACGCCGCAGCGTCTGAACCGGCTTTCGCCACTTCTTCAATGCGCGCTACGCCTTCCCGCCTTCTGCCTTTGGTGTTAATGAGCGCAGATCCCAGTACGTATTCAAAATCCATATTCTGCGAATACCTACTCTCCAGCGGTTCCAGCAGACTGAGGGCGGCGTCCGATTTTCCGGTCCGAAGATCGCTGTCCCCCAACAGGATCACCACCTGCAACGCATTAGGCTGCGCATCGTGCAGAATCTCGAACTGCTGGCGGGCGTTCTCGAAGTCGCCCTTCTTGTAATACGCGAGAGCGAGATTTAGCAGGACCGGATTCTTGTCCTTCACAGACGGTAGAGCGGAACGGTAAATGGTGATCGCTTCGTCGAACTGCCCGACGCGCGCCAGAGCGGCGCCCAGATTCACCTTGGCCTGAACCTCGTTAGGTCGCAGTTCAAGCACTTTGCGGTAGTCACGGATTGCGGCGGAGAAATCGCCGCGCTGCTGCTCCTCCATGGCCTGCTTGAGAAGCTGATCTGGGCTCGCCTCCTGAGCCGCAATCACCGTAGAAAAGAGAGCAATCAACAATATTGCCGCTCGCATGATTACTAGGATAGCTCACGAAATGCCCTGTGGTCCGTCAAATTCCTGCAACCTCGCGTCCGCCGCCGCCGTACAATATTAGTAGTTATTGATGTCAGGGAGGTATGCCATGCAGGTAAAGTTCTCTCCCGTCGTGTCCTTATTTTTATTTTTCTTCGTCTTATTTTTCTCTGGTATGCGCGTCGATCGAGCTGTAGCTCAGACCCGTGCCTCCACCCCTGCCCCTCCTTCCACCCTCACTCGACCGGATTCGATCCAGGATAGTGGCCTCTACAATTACTGGGCGACCATGTCTGCCCAGGGCCGCGCCGGCGGAGTGCTCTTAGGCAAGCTCGCCATGGAGGGTGAACCGCTCCCCTGGCAGCCCATGCTGGTGAGTGTCGACTGCAAAGGCTCCATCGTGAATTCGACGCAAGCTGATCTCCAGGGCCGGTTTGTAATTACTTTCGCCGACCAGAAGGGCGTGGAGCGCACCCCGGCCGACGCGCAAAGGCAGATGGAGACGAAATACGAAGGCTGCCTGGTGCGAGCCTCTTTGGCCGGGTTCCGCTCCACCGCGCTAACGATTACGTCTCGCAATCTGCGCGACGAACCTGACCTCGGGACGATCACGCTTTCCTCGGAGGGACGGAGCGGTGGTACCGAACTCAGCTCCACCACCAAATCGGCTCCCGCGAACGCGATGAAGGCATTTGAAAAGGCAAGGGGGGAATGGATCGCCGGAAATCCTGACGCTGCGGAGCGCAACCTGAAGAAGGCAGTTCAGCTCTACCCCAGCTTCGCCGAGGCATGGGTACAACTCGGCAAACTTCAAGAAACGGAGAGTCCGGCGAGCGCCCGAGACTCCTTCTCCAAAGCTCTGGCAGCCGATCCCACATTTGTTCTGCCCTACGAACAACTGGCCGCACTCGCGGTTAGGGCGGAAAAGTGGCAGGACACTCTGGACAATACGAGCCATGCGTTGCAGCTCGATCCGACCGGTACGCCGCAACTGTGGTATTACGACGCCCTGGCAAAGTTTCAGCTCGGCAAGACCGACGAAGCCAGGGAGAGCGCGTCGAGATCGCTTGCGATCGATCCTCGCCACACCGTGCTCAACACGGAGCAACTCCTGGCTGTGATTCTGGCACGGAAGGCCGATTATGTGGGCGCTGTCCTGCACCTGAATAACTGCCTGTCCTACATGCCCGCTGGGCCTCAAGCAGACCTGGTGAAGCAGCAGATGGCGCAACTGGAACCGAAAGTGAAACCGTCGAAGTGACTCCCCGGATTTCGTTCGAGCCTTACTTTGCCGGTTCGGTCACTTTCAGCACTTGGTCGCCGGTAACGTTCTGCAGCGTCTGGACGATTCCCGAAGGCCAGTGAATCTCGACCAGGTCGGCACGATTTTCTGAGCCGAGGCCGAAATGGACGGGGCCGTCACTCGACGACGCATAGCCAACGCTCGTGGTCATGTGGTTATACTGCGCGCCGTTCTTAGTCACAAGCTTGATGCGCGCGCCAATGCCGTCGCGGTTGCTCTTGGATCCGCGCAACGCGATATCCAGCCAGTGGCCCGACTTCTCGCTGCGGTTCATCCAGATTTCGGCGTCTTGCCCGAGGGCGCTGACCACCACATCGACGCGACCGTCCCCATCCAGATCGCCGAACGCGCAGCCGCGATGGCGAGCGGGCGGAGCTGAGTTAAACCCCGCTTCTTCGGTCAACGGCGCCCACTTCCCACTCGCGCCCAGGTTGCGGAACACAGTATTCGGCTGATCCACCGGCTGGCCGGGTTGGTTCAAAGATTCCACGTGGCCACGGCTTACAAATAGATCTTTCCATCCGTCATTATCGAAATCGTACAAGGCTACGCCGAACCCCGACATCTGACGACTGGGATCTCTCATGCCGCTCTCGGTCGTCACTTCTCGGAAATCGCCCTTGCCGGTGTTTTGGAAAAGAGGAAATGTCTGATTATTCAACGCGACGAATGCGATGTCGGGATAGCCATCGTTGTTGAAATCGCGAAAGTCCAGGCCCATGCCTGAGATGAAACTGCCATCCTCTGTCAGAGCGACGCCCGTCTCGAAGGCGACTTCCTCAAACTTGTTTCCGACGTTGTGAAAGAGTGAGTTGTACGAGGCATCGTTGGTGACGAACAGGTCCGGACGACCGTCAAGATCGTAATCCGCCATGCCGACGCCCATCCCTTTGCCGACATGACCGCGCAGCCCCCATTCTTTCGAAACATCCTGGAAGGTGCCGTCCCCCTTGTTCAGAAACAACTGGTTGGGCTGGCCTTTGTAGAACTTCGGACTGCAGTAGTCGGCAACGCCCTGTATCGCACACAAGGGCTTGTCCGAGTACTCCCATTGCATGTAGTTCACAACGAAGAGATCGAGCAGGCCGTCGTTGTTTACGTCGACCCACACCGCCGTAATCGCCCAGTAAGAACCAAATTCAGGATCGGCGCGGTTCAGGCTCACATCCAATCCCGCCTTCACCGTCACGTCGCTAAACGTTCCGTCCCCGTTGTTGTGGTAGAGCGTGCTGTGGTGCAGGCCTGCGACGAACAGGTCGGGATGGCCGTCGTTGTCGTAGTCTGCGACCGCAACGCCCATGTCGTAGCCCGAACCGGCCAGGCCAGCCGCGTCTGTTACGTCGGTATACACGCCATTGCCGTCATTGCGGAACAGACGATTGCGGTACTTGGGAGAGTCCTTCTTCAGGGTCGAGATATTCGCGCCGTTGGTGAAGAAGATGTCAGGACGCCCGTCTCCGTTGTAATCGAAGACAGCTACTCCGCCAGGCATGGTCTCGGGCGCGTTGCGCGCGGGAGTCTCGTCGTTTTCCAAACGGAACGGGATCTTGCTGAACTCAAACCGGATGAGGCGCGGGGCGGAACTCCCCTGAAGCAAGACAATGCCGGCGATGCCTAGCACCGAAACCGCAATGATTCGCCGAGCCAGTCCGTGGAGGAACATTCGCGTCCAGAAAAATAAGGGGTGGCTTTCGCCACCCCTTTTCGGAATTCTACCTCATCTCCGTCGCTTAGAAGTAATACTTCACGGCGAAGGTGAGTGTCCGGTTGCCCGTCTTGAACTTCGGTGTGCCATTCGTGCTGAGGTTCTGATTGGTCGTAGCGATGCCTGTGACCTTAGCCTGGCAGAATGAGCTGCTCCCAGCGGCGGTATCCAGCTGATTCTGGCTTGCAAGGAACGCGCACTCGTTTGAAGGAGTTCCACCTCCGACCGCCGAAGTGCTGATGGGGAAGTCGTAGTGCCTTGTGAAGTTCAGTTCCTGATCGCTGATGCCCGCCAATCCGAACTGTCTCAGCGGGTGATTCAGGAAGTTGACAGCCGAGATGCGGAACTGCAGCTTCTGCCGCTCCGTGACCTGGAAATTCTTGAACAAGGCCAGATCGCTGTCAAAGTAAGCCGGACCTCTCATATAAGGCCATTGCAGTGGACCCTGTTGCCCATAAGCCGGCATCCCGAAGCACTGGTCATTGAAGGACTGACCCGACTTCAAGTGCTGCGATGGGTTGCAGAGCAATGTTGGCATGAGAAGGTTGTAGGAGCTTGAGCCAAACCAGGTAGCTGCGTTGATGTTGTTCGAATGCAGCCCATTCGGCAGGTGGATCGTGTTGTCCGGAAGGTCGGGCGCACCGACCGTCGGGTAGGTCAACGACACACCCGCATTGTTGATATTCAGGTTGTTTACGATGTTAGGCTCGAGAGCCGCGCCACTTTGGTAAGTGGTATAGCCTGAGAACTGCCATCCGTTCACCGCGCCAGCAAGAACCGGATTACCGTGATAGAACTTGGGCATGTTCCACACATACGAGAGGTTCAGGATGTGAGTGTGGTCGTAGGCAAGCGGCTGGTAGTTGTTTCGGATGTTAAACGGATCTACCACGGATCCGTTGCCGGGCCCGTTATCCGTTTGTCCATCCACGATGCCCAGTACCTTGCCGAAGGTGTAATTCGCCAGGAAGGTTACGGGCCCCGACTGTTTTTGCCACGAGACCTGCAGTGAGTTGTAGTTCGCGTAGCTGCCGTGATTGAGCAGGTAGATATCCTGATAGGCGTTTAGCGGACGAAAATCGTTGGCGTTATAACCGAGCCCATAGAGTACTCCCGCCTGGACCAACGGACTATTGGCAGCGCCCGGTGTGGAAAAAGTCATCCGCGTGCAATCGGTCGCCCAAAGGTCGGTGTTCGACTGCGCACCCGTTGTGCATGGGAGTGCACTCGGAGATGTTACAGCCGGTTGGCAAGCCGCGCCCCCAAACACGCAGACTGTCTTGAGAGGGTCGGGAAGAAACAGACCTCCAGGATAAATGTTGTTGAGGTCATTTAACTTGCCGTTACTCCCGTTGATCCATTCGTTCTGGCTCTTATTCGCCACGTACGAAACTTCCAAAACTGAGCGCCACGGTAGGGCTTGTGAAACGGTGACGTTCCAGTTCATGGTCAGCGGAGTCTTGTTGTCGCCCGCCTGGAGCGCAGAGATCGTTGCTCCGTTCTGCGCTACGCTCGACGGCGGTGTGAACTGTGAAATCCCGGCGAACCCGGTAGTCGTTGGGTTAGCGGGGTCATACGGGGCGACACCCGGCGTTTGATAGGTGAACGAACCTTCGGGGCCGGTGGCGGCATTCGCCACCTCGGTCGAGACTTGATAATGGAATACAGCAAACCCAGAGCGGAGCACCGTCTTTCCGGTTCCGAAGATGTCGTATGCCAATCCGATGCGCGGCTCATAGTAGAACAACGGCGATTTGAAACCGGACAGAGGAACGCTGTTATTCAACGCGTGCCATAGTAGACCGGCATTATTCGCGGCAGGAGTAACGGTAATGCCGCAATTAGTCGCAATTAGGTTCGTAGCAGAAGTGCAGCCACTGGCAGCACCATAGGAGATCGCGTTGTTGCCGTAGGAGCCAGGGTTCCAGACCTGGAAACCCTGCGGAGTGCCATACCACTGGCCAACGTGATCAAAGCGCAACCCGTAATTCAGCGTGAGTTGCCGATTCGCCTTGAAAGAATCCTGCGCGTAAAGCGACCACTGGTGGAACTTGAGATCGTTCGTTGGGAACGAGCTCACCTGCTGGTAGTTGCCTGATCCGCCCTTCAGGAAGTCAGCAACCACGTTCCCGGTGCTGTTCGGGCCCCATCCTAAGTTGTAAGTGCCGTTGTCGCCCGGCGATAGGCCGCCGCTCGATTGGATGTTCTCGCTGGTATCCCAATAGAAGCCGGCCTTCAGAGTATGGGAACCAATGACTTTGGTGAAGTTATCATACAGAGCCGGATCTCGCTTAATCGCGCCAAATGCGCCATTCTGGAAACTTCCGTCAAAGGAAAATTCCTCGATGTTCGGGAACGCTCCGCCCCATGGACCTTCGAAGTTCGGGATCTGAGAGGTGGTATGGCCAAACAAGCCATTCACATTGAAGCCCACAGCCGTGCGATCGACCGCCTTGGCGTTGGTCAACGTGCTGGGGTTGATGTAACGCGCCAGCGTGAACACAAATTCGTTGGTGGTTGTCGGGCTGAACACGTGCGTCAGGTTCGCCATGAACTCTTGCGACGTCGTGGCCGCGCTTACGCTGGATGGATATGGCAACGTCCACGGCGGAGTCCACCAAACGCCGATGGGATGCTGATCGTTTTCGATTTGCCGGGTGTAGGAGACGGACAGCTTGGTGTTATCGCTGATGGCATAGTCAACCTTGCCAGTCGCCTCCCAGCGGTTCTGCGGAACGGAACTGATGTACTGATAGTTATTCCAGCCATTGTTAGCGGAAGGAGTGATGTTTGACGTCGGCATGAACTTCAAGATGCCGGCTACGTTCGGATCGAAAGCCGCCGAGGTGAAGGAACTGGCGCCGTTGTAAGCGTACTGCCAAACGTTCTGTAACTGAGACAAAAGCGTCGTGGGGCTCCCGTTCACCGTTTCTGGAGTGTCTTTGGGCAGACCATTGATTGTGGTTTCGCTGAAGTCGCCCGATTTCTGTTCCGCCGTGGGCACATTGTAGTTAATCGGCGTTGCGGCGGGATGCTGGTTCATGTACTCATAACCCGCCCAGAAGAATAGCTTCTTACGACTCTTATTGAAGTCCGTAAACGGTATCAGGATCGGACCGCCGATGTTCCCGCCCATGTAGTAGAAGTGCTCAGGCGGATTGACCAATCCCTGGCTCTTGCTATAGGCATCGACCGAGTTGAGCGCGCTATTGCGAGCATACATATACGCCTCGCCATGGAACGCATTTCCACCGCTCTTACTGAACGCCTGGAAAATCACCGGGCCCTTGGCATACTCAGCGCTGTACGACGACATCAAAACTTTGACTTCAGAAACCATGTCTTGGTTGATGTTTGCAATCTGCGTACCGGCATTCCCAGGATCGACCAGGTTTGCACCGTCGAGCATGAAGGCCATAGCACCGTAGGGCTGGGTACCATTGGAAGAATAGGCGCCTACAGGGCCGTTGTTCGTTCCGACTACCTTATCGTTAAAACCGGATCCCTGACTCAGGCCATTCGTTAGCGCCATTCCAGGCATAACCTTCAACAACTCGCCCGCATCGCGACCTACGATCGGAACATCTTCAATCATCGACTGGTTCAGGGTCGTACTGACCTCGGAATTGTCGGGGATAACGACATCTGCTCCGGCCTTGATTTCGACGGTCTCGGTCACCTTACCAACTTCGAGTTTGACATTGGGCAGGGTGCGACTGTCGCCCTGAGAAAAGACGATGCCCGTCTGATTCCAAGTCTTGAAGCCGGGCGCTTCAATGCTCACGGAATAACTGCCCGGCTGAACCGCGGTAATCGTGAAGTAGCCCGAACCATTCGAAACCGTGGTGCGGATGTCGCCAGAGGCGTCGTTCTTCATCGTCACTTTTGCATTTGGCACGACCGCGCCGCCCGAGTCAGTGACTGTGGCGCTCAACGTACCAGTTAACTGCTGCGCGAAACTGGTCGGCGCCAGCAGTATAAGAACCAACAGCATCGCTGCTGCGCTCAGAGCCTTCCTCAAAACCGCGAGTTGACGAGTGGAAATCATTGCCCCTCCCCGAATTTGCATGGAACTTCGGCCACAACCCTGGTGCCCCAGCCCTGTCCCCGGAGACTGCGTGGCACTTCTTAAGGACCGTAAGCGATTACGTAATGGATTCATACTATTGCGTAGAACGACGCAAGGTACCGCCGTTGGACGAGCACTGTCAAGAGAAAAATCGATTTTTTAAGGAAAGCGTGCATATTTTGGTAATCAGGGGTAGACTGTCGATCTTGATTGGCCCGGAATCTTGGGAAATCCCACTATTTTGGGGCCGGACGGCGGGACTCGTGAGGTGTTGCATGCCTGCTCGTATTCTTCTCGTTCTGGTTTTAAACGCCTTGGTCACTCTCCCTGCACTGCTCTGCCAAACCAGTTCCCCTGTCGCCGCGGATCCGAGCCGCACTGTAATTCATACGACCACACGGGAAGTGCTCCTCGATCTGGTGGTTCGAGACAAGCACCACCATGCCGTGGCGGATCTGCGCCCTGAAGAGGTGGAGGTTTACGAAGATGGCGTCCGTCAGAATGTTCGGGTGTTTCGCAGCATTCAAGGCAGTGAACAACTTGCTACGGAACGCACCGTTGCAGGCGATCGAAAGGCGCCCGCTCTGAACCCTAAGAGCGCAGACGACCCACATCCTCTGAACTCCCTGCGCCAGGTGAACTTTGTTTCAGTCGTATTCGCCCAGATTGCTCCTTTGAACTTGGAATTCGCGAGGCGGGCAGTACTGGAGTTCCTGAGAAGTGACAATCTACCGAATACCTATGTGACCATCTATCAACTGAATCACACGCTGCAGTTGGTTCAGCCCTATTCCAGTGACAAGGATTCGCTCGCCAAGGCAGTCGAAGCATCCACCAAAGGCTTGAAAGGGGGGGGCGGCCCCGATGTCTCCTCAACGGTTGCGAGCAGCGCGACTGCGACCCTGACCGCGTCCGCGGAAAACATTCTCGCGTCCCCATTTACGGGAGCCGCGACGGCACAGGCTGTCCAAAACGCACTCGCGAATCCGCTGCTGGGAATCTCCAAAGATCCGCTGTTTGCGGCCAACGCCGCGTCCCAGGATGTTTCCGTCCAGCTGGGCAATGCCATGCTTGCCCAAGCCGGCCTAGTCAAAGGACTGCGCTTCGCAACCAGTTTGTCGGACGGCATGGACGCCATGGACTCCCTGCATCAATTAATACGAAGTGAGGAACTGTTGCCGGGCCGAAAAGTAGTCCTCTATCTGGCCGACGGCCTGGCATTCCCAATCAACCGGCGCGATGCCGTCGACAACCTCATTAGCTATGCCAACCGCTCTGGGGTCTCTTTCTACACGATCGACACCCGCGGGCTGAACGTGGAAGATCCGATGATGCAGGCTCTGGCGGCGCAACGCCGCGTCGGGGCCGAGAGTTCGGCTCAAGCTGTCGACCCCATCAATGGACACCTCGAAGACGACGATGTCGAACTGACTGCGGTCGCCAGCGGACAGCTCGCGATGCGGGAATTGGCCGATTCCACCGGAGGCTTCGCGGTCACCAACACCAACGAGATTTCCCTGCCCATGCAGCACATGATGGAAGATATACGCACCCACTACGAGCTGGCGTATTCTCCCACCTCCACGAACTACGATGGACACTTCCGCAAAATCGACGTCAAGATCAGCCGCCCCAAGGTTACGCTGCAAACCCGGAAGGGCTACTATGCTGTGCCGGACCTGAATGGCGAACCCCTCCAACCTTTCGAACTCCTGGCTTTGAACGCCATGAATGCGCAGGCCGCTCCCACATCCTTTCCCTACCAGGTCTCGGCGATGAAGTTCCGGCCAGAGGGCAATGCCGTTGAGTACGAAGTCACGTTTGAAATCCCCCTGTCTGGTATCAAAGCGGTGCCCAACAAGAAAACCGGAGACCTCTGGGTTCGAGCCGCACTGGTCGCGTTCATTCACGATTCGAACGGAGAGATCGTGAAAAAGGTGAGCCGCGAACTGGCCCGCAAGGTTCCAGTTGCCGACGCGGCACAACTTCAAACCGATCGGATTCTCTACGCGGAGCCGGTCGAGCTGCTGCCCGGACATTATGTGGTCGACACCGCAGTGACCGACGAGCAGACAGGCAACACGTCCGCGAGACGCATCTCGGTCTTTGTCGATCCCGGAAAGAATCTATCTCTTAGTTCTCTCGGCTTGGTCCGTCGTTTCGATCCTCTCAACGGGCCGCGCAACCTACTCAGTCCTTTTGAATTGGAGAATGGCCGCGTTACACCGACCTTGGCCGATTCGGTCGCTCCGGGCAGCCAGGTAAGTCTCTATTTCGTTGTGTATCCCGCGAAGGCCGCAGACGGCGAAACACCAAAGGTCACATTGGAGCTATTGCGAGATGGCAAGGAGGTCGCGCGCAAGCCGTTAAATCTCGATCAACCCGGCCCCGACGGCTCGATCCCCATGCTGGTACACCTGACTCCCGGCTCAGGACAGTGCGATGTCTTAGTCACTGCAAGGCAGGGGGCGTCGGTTGCGGAGTCAAGCCTGTCCCTAAAGGTTGAGTGAGCCAAGCCCGCCCGAATCATTCGCATTTCGTTCCTGCATACGAAATGTTGACAATCGGTCCGCCGTACCTGGGGTAGAATCACTCGGCTGAAACCCACTGGCCCGGCGGCCGGAGATGTTCGTATGGTTGCATCCGCCATGCTTCGAAACCGCATTCTTCTGGCGGCCGCTCTATTTGTGGGAACCCTCAACGCCCAGCAGGGCGTTCCTTCTACGCAGTCGTCCGCGAACCCCGATTCACAGAGAACCGAAGCCAGCGATATTGTCATCCACCAGAACGTGCGGCGCGTCGTCGTCGATGTAGTCGTTTCTGACCCAGGCGGAAAGCCGGTCTCTGGCCTTACGGCGCGCGATTTTTCCATTTCCGAAGACGGAGCACCTCAACACCTTCGTTCCTTCGATGCCCACGACTTCGACCTGATTTCAGATTCTCTCCCTAAGCCGCCGTCGGCCCTGCCGACGAATACCTTCGTCAACGTCCCTGCGGGTCCCGAAAGAGGGCCGCTGTACGTTTTGCTTCTGGACCTGGTCAACATGGACGTCGATGACCAGCCGGCGGCGCGAGAACAGTTGCTGAAATTCGTCAAAAGCAAACCATTGGGAACCCGTTTCGCGATCTTTGTTTTGAGCGACAGCCTCTTTCTCCTTCAAGGCTTCACCGAAGACCGTAACCGCCTCGCCGACGCCGTGGATCCCACGGAGTCCCACTCCCATCTGCCGCGGATTTTTCTCTATGCCGATAACTATCGGCCTTCCACTTCCATCCCTCGTGTGTTGATGTATATCGCTAGGTTTCTGGAGGCCCTTCCCGGTCATAAGAATGTGATCTGGATTTCGGCATCGTTTCCTTCCTCGATCATCCCCAGTTCAGATCCAAGCACGGAAGCCATGAGCATCAGCGAAGAAATCAAGGAAGCCACCGATACTTTGGCTCGGGGACAGATCGCCGTCTATCCAGTCGACGTTCGCGGCGTGGTTGTGACCGGAATGACCGCGTCGGAACTGGGCGCCGCTTCGAAGTCATCCTCGGGAGGTACTTCCGACTACGCCTTGAACGCCCGCCATATGACCGAGCAGGAAATTGCCGACGCGACCGGGGGCCGGGCCTTCTACGGAACGAACGACATAGCAAACGCACTCGAAGAAGCTACCGAGACTGGTGGACACTACTACACTTTGACTTACTCTCCCAGCAATCAGACCTATAACGGACGGTTGCGCCGCATCCGTGTAGACCTCGCCAAACACAGCTATCATCTGGCCTATCGTCGCTCATATTACGGAAATCCTGGTTCTGCCAGACCGGAGTCGGCGGCAGGCCTGCGCCTGGCATCGGAACTGGAGCCATTCCAACTGAGCCGGCCTGCAGACTCCTTGCCTCCGAACATGCAGCATGGCGCTCCCATCGCACACCAATTGCTGTTTCGGGCTCACATCCGCGCTTTAGCGCCGCCCGAGCGGGCCACCGCACAGCAGATGGCAGGTTTATCCGATCAACCCGCGTACTTCCATGAGCGTCGCCGGAACCGGCCCGCCAAGGCCCGGCGTCCGATCCAACTTCAAACCTACGAAATCGATTACACAGTGGCGGCCCGCTATTCCGCACTCGAAGTAGCGGCAGCGGCCTTTGACGCTGACGGAAAAATGGTGAACGGAGTGGTTCAACGGGCAGCGGAAGACAGCGCGCAAGTCCTCGCTGGAGGAAGGCATGACGGTATCTACCGACTTCAGCAACATTTCGACGTGCCCATGAGCGCAGTCTCCGTCCGCCTTGCGGTCCGAGATGTGGCGACCGACAATGTCGGTGCACTGGAGATCGACCTGCCGCTTGCTCCTGAGTCACAAGCTCCCGACGCGCCCCTTCATCCCGCGGGCCCGACAACGACGCAATAACTCTCGGCCCGCCGACGGCCGCACGCAGCCGCAGCCGCATGGATTGCACATGGTACGATGATGCTCCAGAAGCAGATTCCAGCCGGACAGGCGATTTTGGCGCTGCCGGTAAATGCGGCGTATACGGGGATGGGGACTAATCGAAGTTGGTACCGGAGCGGGTGCGCGAAGCGGACATTCCGGCTCACCCTATTGACCTTCGCGTTTTTGCCCCAATTGACGGTCGCGCAGGCCAACCCCGCCAGTTTTTCTGACGTGGCTTCAAAGGCCCTGGCCGCTCGCGATGCGAACGATCTCCCCACAGCGATCGAACTCTACCAGCAAGCTCTAAAGCTCAATTCGCAATGGTCCGATGGGTGGTGGTTTCTGGGTTCTCTGCAATACGGAACCGGCGCCTACGCCGACGCTCGCGATGCTCTCTCCCACTACCTCGAACTCACGCCCAATGCGGCCCCGGCGCTGGCTATGCGTGGCCTTTGCGAATTCGAGACTGGCGATTATCAGCCCTCCCTCAAAGACATTCAGCGAGCCCTGGCGTTAGGAGCTGCGAACCAGTCCCGCAACGAAAAAATTCTCCGCTACCATGAGGCTCTCCTGCTCACTCGCACGGGACGGTTCGAAGACGCCCTGCGCAGCTACGCTTTTTTTCTGCACGATGAAGACTCCAACCCCGAACTGCTGCTGGCTTTGGGATTGGCAGGCCTGCGCACTCCGCTTCTCCCGAAAGAACTGAAAGCGGATCAGCAGGAGTTGTATATCAGCGCGGGCAAGGCGGCATTCGACCTCATGAAGAGAGACTTTGATGCCGCGCGAGTGGGGTTTCAGCACCTCTTCGAGCGCGTTCCGCCGGTGCCGAACGCCCACTATCTTGATGGATACCTGCTCTACGCCACCGATCCCGATCAGGCCGTCGGCGAGTTCAAGAAAGAGTTGGAGGTCAATCCTTCGAATGCCGCGGCAGAAGTCATGCTGGCTTGGATTCCGCTCATGCAGAACGATGGTACGGAAGCGCTCCCGCACGCCCGGAAGGCGGTCGCCGAGGATCCAACCCTCTCCAGTGCTCAACTCGTCCTCGGCCGGGCGCTCACCGAGACTGGCGAGGCGAACGCCGCAATCGAACATCTGGAAAAGACGGCACAACTACAGCCAGACAATCTTGAGGTCCACCTAGCGTTGGCCAAGGCGTACTCCAAAGCCGGACGCAAAGAAGATGCAAGGCGCGAGCGTTTGCTGTGCCTCGAAATGACAAAGAATGATACGGCTGCGTCCACACATCCTTAGTCCGCTCTCGCGCGTTGCGATTTGCGTCGCGGCCGTCTCTTCCATTTCTCCGTGGGCGGCGGCGCAAGGCAAGACTGAGTCCGCATGTGTGTCATGCCACCGGGCACGTTCTGAATCCCAGCCGCGAACTCCGATGGGGCGGGCGCTCGCCCTTCCGGGCGCGAATCCTGTGCTCAAAGAAAATCCGAAGCTGACAGTTCGCAAAGGCCCCTATACCTACATCATCGAAACCCATGCAGACGAGAGCACGTACAACGTGAGCGATGGCACCCACACCATCTCAGTGCCTATTCCCTGGAATTTTGGCTCGGGCGCGCAGACCTGGGTTCTGGAGCACAACGGTCGCCAGTATGAGAGCGCCGTCAGCTTCTATCCTTCCATCCCCGGCCTCGATTTCACTACGGGGGACGAAGACCTAAAACCCCGCAATCTCGAAGAGGCGATCGGACGCCAGATCGAACTCCGCGAAACCAAAGTCTGTTTCGGTTGCCACGCCAGCGACGCGGTTTCTAACGGAAAAATGACTTACGAATCCCTGCGGCCCGGCGTGACCTGCGAGCATTGCCATGCTGGCACATCCGCCCACCTCAGCGATTCTTTCAACGGCAATTTCGATTCCGCTCCACCCGATCTCCGAAAACGGTCGGCGGAGGACATCTCGAATTTTTGCGGCCAGTGTCATCGCACCTGGGAGACCGTAGTCCGCAATCACTGGCGCGGCGAGTTGACCGTCCGCTTCCAACCCTACCGTCTGGCGAATAGCAAATGCTTCGACGGCGCGGACCCGCGCATCAGTTGCATTGCATGCCACGATCCCCACCAGGATGTCGTCCGCCAGGACTCCTCCTACGATCCACAGTGCCTGGCATGCCACTCGCTGGCCGCGGCTCCCCTAGTCTCCTCAGACGCTGCATCGACCAAGACTCAGACCCATGCCAAGATCTGCCCCACTGCCAAATCCGGGTGCGTGAGCTGCCATATGCCGAAGGTAAAGCTACCCAATGGCCACATGACCTTTACCGATCACCAGATTCGGGTCGTGAATGCAGGTCAGCCCTTTCCCAATTGAGTTCGTAGAGGAGAAAGCTCGCGAGGAGTCCCCGCCGCATATACGGTTTCAGCGTTGGCACGTGCGAAACCGATGTAGAATGGCCGGTATTCTGAAGTTCGAGAAGTGATTCATTTATTTGAGGTGGTTTTTCTTATGAACAGGTACGGGGTGATCGCGCCGCTTGCCCTCATGCTTTTCTTCCCTCAGGCTTACGCCCAATCGACGACCCCGAAGACCGAGAGCCCGACGATCGTCACCAACGCCGACGAGGTTACGGTTGACTTGGTGGTTCACGACAAGAAGAACAAGCCCGTCCTCGACCTCAAGCCGGGAGACATCGCGGTTACGGACAGCGGTTCGGCTGTAAAGATCTCCGATCTTCGCCTTGTGACCGGAACATCCAGCTCGGAACATCTCATCACCTTGCTCTTCGATCGTCTCGAACCTTCCTCGGCGAAGAATGCGCGCGATATCGCTACGAAAATTCTCAAGATGATCCCCGGAGATCAATTCTCGTTCTCAGTGCTCAACATTGAAGGACGCCTCCGGCTGTTCCAGGAATTCACCTCTGACAGCGCCGCGTTGGCCAAGGCGATCGGTGCAGCTACAGAAGTTCAAGAAGGCATCAATGAGGATCCAGCCGCATTGTCCGAGAAGGATCTTATCGCCGTCGCGCAAACCGGCAAGGATGCTTCTGGAATGCATGTCAGCGCTCAGCGGCGCAGTGCAGCCCGCATGATGCTGGCATCGCTCCAGGAATCGCAGCGGATCGTGCAAGACCAGCATTGCCGGCCTTGGCTGGCAGCCTTGCTTGCTCTCTCGCAAACCCAGCAACAGACTGCCGGACGAAAGGTCGTCATCTATTTCGAACAGGGGTCGCAGCTTGATTCGAACGCGAAAGACATGCTGCTCACAATTGCCGGAACCGCCAATCGCTCCGGAGTAAGCATCTACACCGTGGACGCGAACGGTTCGGACGCGCAGGCAGGTCAGGGCCTGCTGGCGACCATGGCCATCGGAGGCATGATGTCCACCGCCCGCATGCCGGGCCCGCAGGCTGGGCCCTCAGCAGGACTTCCCCAGACAACGCCCGCGCCGCCTCCCGGGTCGGTCGCGGCAGGCAATGACTCGTTAGGTCGATTGGAAACCGACGGTTTGTCCGGCTACAAGAGTCCGCTGGCCCAACTCGCGGAGAATACAGGTGGCGCTTACATTACTGCCACGGATCGCCTCAAAAAGCCTCTCCAGCGACTCTTGGAAGATATGACCACGTATTACGAGGCTTCGTATATTCCACCCAGCCAGGACTACGACGGGAAGTTTCGACCCGTCGCAGTAACCCCGATGCGGAAGGGGCTGAAGATCCACTCCAAGGCAGGTTATTTTGCTGTGCCTAGAGACACCGGCGCTGGAATTAGGCCCTTTGAAGCGCCGTTGCTGAAACTCTTGAGCGAGTCTCAACTGCCCGCCGATGTAAGTTTCCGCACTGCGGTGTTGCACATGGGCGATTTGCCGACCGGCAATGAAAACGCTCTCATCGTTGAGATTCCAGTCGCCGAACTGAAAACTGTCGACGATCCCAATTCCAATCTCTACTCGCTCCACGTCTCCATCGTGGCCCAAATCAAGAACAAAGCCGGCGAAGTGATCGAGCATTTCAGCGAGGACGTTCCCCGGCATGGTTCGCTCGACTCCAAAGACTCGGCACAAGGGGGACGGATCACGATGCAACGCCACTTCGCTGCCGAGCCGGGACAATACATTTTGGAAGCTGCCATCCTCGATCGCAACAATGAGAAAGCCGGGGCACAGCGTCTGGAATTTGAAATCCAAAGCGAGACAGCCGGACCAGCCCTGAGTGACGTGGCCCTGGTCCAGCGTATCGATCCATTGCCATCGGAATTGGACTCCGCCGAACCCCTCCGCTACGGAAGCGGCAAGGTCGTCCCGAGCGTCTCCGGTCGCGTGCCCCATGGCGTCAAAGAAATCTCCTTCTTCTTTGTGGTTCATCCCGATCCCAACTCGTCAGAACAGCCGACACTCGAGATGGAAGTCCTGAAGAGCAATGAGTCCATCGCCCAATTGCCCCTGCATCTGATGAAAATGAGCGGGCCCGGATCCGTCCCGTACCTGGCATCAATCCAATCCGGTTCTCTACCAAGCGGCGACTATCAAGTCATTGAGAAGCTTACACAGGGTGGGAAAACCACCGAACGCGGCCTAGCATTCCGGATCGAAGGACCTGAGCTCGCTGCCGCAACCATGCCTGACAGTGCGGCCGGCGGCTCGCAGCCGCAAACGGATGACGCCAACACCACCGCGAGTTCCAGCCTCCTGCCCCCCGACGCCGACGGGCATGCGGGCCGGCGGCTCGTGATCACATCTCTGCCCGCCGGCGCGGTTCCTCCCCCCTCGGAGGACCAGTTAGACGCGATCGTCGCCGGTGCCAGAAAGCGCGCCCTGGACTACGCCAAGTCGTTGCCCAATTTCATTTGCGTGGAAGTCACCAATCGCTCGGTAGATCAGTCCGGCAGCGGCAACTGGAAACATAGAGACTCTATAGCCGAACTGCTGACGTATCAAGATAACCAGGAATCGCGCAGCACGCTCGAAGTGAACGGCAAGCGTAGCAGTCTGAAGCGTGCCGAAATGAATTCTACCTGGCCGACTTCGGTCGGAGAGTTTGGCGCGTTATTGAACCTGGTGTTTGCGTCTTCGTCGAAAACCCAGTTCCAATGGAAGGAAGCCGGAAGTTTGGGCGACGGATCCGGAATCCTGCAGGTGCTCAGTTATCGAGTAGCTCACGAAAATGCCACACTCGATCTGAGCGAAAGCAACAATACAATTGGGGTCGGCTTTCATGGTCTGGTCTACATCGACAGCGGCACCAGTGGAATCCGCAGGGTCACCGTTGAAGCGGACGACCTGCCCCATAACTTCTCCATGCATGCCGCGTCGATGACCGTGGACTACGACTACGTCGCCATTTCCGCGCGCGAGTACCTGCTGCCCGTGCGCTCTACCGTAAGCCTGCAGAGACATCACCGGCAGATCGAACTCAATGAAATCGCTTTCCGAAACTACCGGCGCTTCGCGTCGCGGGTAAAGATCAAGATGATTCAGTGAATGCTTTCGCCCGGATAAATCCCGATCTGATGATTGCGCACTCGGGGCTTCCACTTCCTGCCATTTGTATCCGAGACTAGAACTTCCGACTCCTGCAGCGGCATGTGACAATCCACGCAGTTACTGGCGATCGTTGCGCCCAGTTTCGAATACCGCCCGCAAGCCTCAACTTTATGGCAGGAGAGGCAATGCTCCGAGAACGAGGCTGCATCACGTTGGGGTTGGTGAACGTTGTGGCAGGTCGTGCAGGTCATGCGACTCGACTGGTAACAGCGGCTCCTCTCCAAATGTTGTATCTGGTTGCCATGAACGTCGACGGGAACATCCTTGTCGGAGAACGGTATGTAAAGATAATCCTCAATCGCTTCTCCGGGCACAAATGACAATGGAGGCGCTATCGCTTCCGCGGCGCCTGCGTGACACAGGGCACACGCGTCGATTTGCCGGTCTCTTGAAAACAAAGCCGGATTCAGAATAGCTGTTGCGGTCCCGGGAAGCGGCGGGGATTTGGAGCTGAAACGTTCAACATGCTCGCGGCCTGGCCCGTGACACTTCTCGCAGGTGATGCCCAGCCCCAAGGTGCTCTTGTGGAACCGATTTGGCGGCGGAGGTGCCCACTCGAAGTAACTCCCATGACACTCCAGACACCGCGGAACAACAGGCTTTTCAAAATGGGGCGAGCCATCCGGATATCCCGGACTATTGATCCAACCGTCTAACTCGGTCCAATAGCTCACGGGCAGCTCAAAGAGCTTGTCACCCTTCCAGAACAGATATGTCTGCCCCTTCCGCCCGGAGCCAATGACTAGATCGATACGCTCCGTGCGTGACATGGTTTTCGAGGGCGCGAGTTCCTCCACCGCACTCTCAAAATAGCCATCTTTCGTAGCCTTCATGACAAAGGACAAATATGGATTGGAGGTGTGAAGGAGATTCGAGCCAGGGGTGAACGAGCCCGCAATCGATTTTTTGCTGGGCAGGCGGGAGGTGAGGTGGTGAGCCGTCTCAGGATATTTGCTGGCTTCCTCCTCATGGCACGGGCGACAGGCCGCATCGCCAACGTAGGCCTGGCGGGGAGGGGGCTTTCTCTCCCGGGAAGAAACCGTGGGTCGCTGCGGATTGTTCGGCAACACCGATCCCTGGAACAGTGCTATTCCCGAAGAAAACAGCCTCAGCGCAAAGAATGCGGCCAATAGAGCAACTGCCAACGTCTTGGTTTAAGATGGTTCGCCCCGCGCACCAGCTTCTCTCCGTTTTCTGCCGCCCCTTGCTTGCATGAGATTCGCTTGCAGGTCTCCCAGTTGCTCAATTATCCTGCCTTTTGTGGAAGATGGCATCTGTTCGATCGGGCGCCAGTCAACGAATGTCGATGCATCCAATGCTTGCGAAGGCCGGTTTGGCGCTAGGAGCTTGCTTATCCGCAAGCTTGTGCCTCGGAGCCGTATGCACGGGACCGCAGGCGCTGGAAGCCAAATTACGCACCCAGCCTGACGCCGAGAGCTACGTCCAGCTCGGTACCTGGTTTGGCGACCGGAACCAGTACGGGTGCGCGGTTGAGGCCTATCGAGCCGCTCTCAAGTTGGAACCGGGCTCCGCGCGGCTCTCTTACCTTCTGGGCTTGGGCCTCTACTACGCAGGCAGTCCGGAAGGGGCTGTCCCTGCTCTGCAACAGTCCATCCAACTGATGCCCGAAGTTGTAAAGCCGCACCTCATTCTTGCCGGTGCTCTTGGGCAACTTCATCGCATGGACGAGGCGAAGGCAGAGTGGGCCGCCGCTTTGAAGATCGATCCCCGCTCAACCATCGCACTCGACGGGCTCAGCAAGTCTTTGCTCGCGGAAGGCGATTACCGCTCGGTGATCGGACTGTTGCGCTCCGGCCCAACCAACGAAGACCTGACACTGGATCTCGCGCGGGCTTATGACCTGGCCGGCATGCTCGACGAGGCATCCAAGACTCTGGAGCAGGCCGTGCGCGCTCATCCATCTTCCCTCCACCTGAGCGAGGCGCTGGTGATGATCCTTGCCCGGCGGGCCCACTTTGAGGACGCTGCCAAGTTGGCCGCCAAGCGGGTTCAGTTGCATCCGCGTGATCTCTCGGCTCAAGAGCTCTACTTACACGTCCTGGTTCTGAACGACGATGTAAAGACGGCTCAACCCCTCGCGCGAAAACTTCTGCTCGCTGCCCCACACGATTTCGGCGTACTATATCTGAACGGCGTACTTGAGCGTGAGTCCGGGCAATACCCCGCCGCGCGCCTCCATCTAGAAGAGGCCGTCAAGCTCGATCCCAAACATTACAATTCCCGCTACAATCTCGGCGTCGTGCTGGCCGAACTCGGCGATCCCAAAGGAGCGCGGGAACAACTGGAAAAAGCTTTGGAACTCGGAGCTACCGAGCCCCAAATCCGCTTCAAGCTGGCCGCAGTCTTGCGTACCCTGGGAGAAACTCAACTCGCCCAGGAACAACTCAAGCTGTACCAACAGGAAGAGAAGGCAAAGGCCGATCGCACGTTGGCGGCGAGCAAGTCTGCTCAGGCCGCGAAGGAAATGGAGAACGGAAATCCAGCGAAAGCCGCTGCCCTCTATCGCGAGGCTCTCGACGCTTATCCCAAGGACGCCTCGCTCACCTATAAGCTTGCCATCGCTTTGGACGGAGCCGGTGACACTGAGGCGGAGCGCACCGTCCTCGAACAGGCGGTTCAAATCGATCCCGACTTCGCTCTCGCACAAAATCAATTGGGTTATCTGGCGTCGCGCGGCGGCGACACCGCTTCCGCCGAAGACCACTTCCGCCAAGCAGTGCGTTCCTCTCCGGCCTATACCCAGGCATGGGTCAGTCTGGCGGCAACGCTGGGCATGGAGTCTCGTTTTCCTGAAGCGCAAGAAGCCATCGCGAGCGCTCTACGGCTTGATCCCAACAATGCCGAAGCGCAACAACTCCGCAAGGAACTGACTGCCGCCCAGGCCCAGCGTTGATGCCTACGGATTGCCTGAGAGGAACCTGCCCGCTATGACCACCGCCAAACCAAGCCAATGGACACGACGACGCCTGCTGTCCACACTTCCGGCGATGCTCACTCCCGCGCTGCTTCCAGCAAATATCCGAGGGCTCCTCGCAACGGCCAAACCGGCGCCGTTTTCCCGTTTTGTGGACGTCGCCGCAAACGCGGGACTCACCCAGACGGTCTACTATGGCGATTCCACCCGCAACACCTACATCATTGAGGTAAATGGCACCGGTTGCGCCTTTCTCGACTACGACAACGATGGATGGATGGATGTCTTCATCCTCGGCGGCCGGCGTCTGGAGGGCGTTCCCCCCGGTTCCAGCAATCGCCTCTACCGCAACAATCGCGATGGCACCTTCACCGATGTTACGGAGAAAGCCGGATTGCTCGATCCCGCTGGCTGGGCCTGCGGGGTTTGCGTCGGAGACTACAACAACGACGGGTTCGAAGATCTCTTCCTCACTTACTATGGCCAGAATCGCCTTTATCGCAACAATGGAGACGGTACCTTTACCGATGTAACGGCCAAGGCCGGCCTGCTCTATCCCCAAACTCGCTTTGGTTCGGGCTGCACTTTTGTCGATTACAACCGCGACGGCTTGCTCGATCTCTTTGTTTCCAATTATCTCGACGTCGACCTCGCCACCCTCCCCAAGCCATCAATGCAGGTACCCAACTGCAATTACGAGGGCGTGCCCACGAACTGCGGCCCAGCGGGCCTCCCTGCCCCCACTCATTTCCTCTACCGCAACAATGGAGACGGAACCTTCACCGATGTTTCCAAGGAGTCCGGCATTGCGGCAGTACGGGGATCGTTTGGCTTCACCGCCGTCGCCTTCGACGCCGACGAGGATGGGTGGCAGGACATCTACGTTGCCTGCGATTCCACGCCCAGCCTGCTGCTGATGAACAATCACGATGGCACGTTTCGCGAAGAGGCTCTTCTGCGCGGGGTCGCCCTCGGCTCGGGCGGTGAGCTAATGGGTGGCATGGGCGTGAGCGTCGGCGACTACGACCTCGATGGCCACATCGACCTGGTGAAAACTCACTTCCAGGGCCAGTCCACCGGCCTTTACCACAACAATGGCAAGGCGGAATTTGAGGACGTAACCGCCCGCGCCGGACTTAGTCCCGAACGCCGCTTCATCAGTTGGGGTACCGGCATGGTCGATTTCGATAACGACGGGTACCCTGACATCCTGATCGTGACGGGCACCGTCTATCCCGAACTCGAACACGTATACGCCAAGTATCCTGCTCACAGCCCGCGCCTCGTGTTCCGCAACCAGGGCAACGGAACTTTTGTGCAGATGGGCGATGAGGCTGGCCCCGGTATCTCTGCGAAACACATGAGCCGCGGATGTGCCTTCGGCGACTTCGACAACGATGGCGACATCGACGTCCTCATCATGAACCGGAATGAGCCCCCCTCGCTTCTCCGCAATGACGCCCCCACGGGCAACCATTGGATCAAAGTCCGTCTTGAAGGAACCAAGAGCAACCGAAGCGCGATCGGCGCTCGTGTGCTGGTGCGCTACGGCGGCAAAGTGCAGGCTCAATCCCTCACCAGCCAGTCCAGCTTCCTTTCCGCCAACGATCCCCGCCTACACTTTGGCCTAGGCGCTGCGTCCAAAGCCAGCCTGGAAGTCCGCTGGCCGGCGGGCACGACCGAAACCTTCGCCGACCTTCCCGTTGACCAACTGATCACCATCCGCGAGGGCCAGGGAGTCGTCAAGAGCCGGCCGTTTCGCTAAGCCTTTTTCGTGCGATAATATCTGCCTTCCTTCGCTCAACTGCCTCCCCCGGCTTTTACACTCAAGGAGAACCCTGTGCGTTGCAACCTAGGCGGCGGCCTGCATCGACCTTGGTCGCGAATACTCCGCCTCGGTGGCGGGTTTGATGAACACCTTCGGGAACCTCGGTGGATTTTCTCTCCCATCGACACCGCTTATATCGCTTCGGCATTCGGCTGGACTTCCGCGTTGACGCTCGCGGCAGGCGTGACCGTCGTCAGCGGACTTAGCTGGTTGGCGGTCGACAGCACGAGAGGGATCGGGGATCTAGGCGCTTAGTGTGCTTGTGGTAGTGGTGGCCCCGGGCAGAGTCGAACTGCCGACCTTCGGTTTAGGAAACCGCTGCTCTATCCATCTGAGCTACGGGGCCGATGCGGACTCGAATCATCTAGAGATCCAACAGTTAATTTAACATTCCCTCGCCAACTTGGCTGGTCTCTGGCGCACAATCAGCGCAGTCCTACTCCTGCGCACTCTTTTGCGAAGGAGTGCAGGAGTCTGAACATCCCAAATGGGAGCTGCGCCTTCACGATGGGCAATCGAGATCAAAGCGCATTGGCTGCATCGCCACCCACCCTTGCAAAAAAGCCCAAGGATGTGGCACCCCTGCACCTCGGTAATCCTTTAGTAACTTGACAAACGCGAATCCGTTAACCGATTCTGACAACAGGGGTTGCAGCCCACGCTGCGTGCCCCGGAACAAATCGGTTTGGCGAGCAATCAAAGCCAGCCGCGCAAGCGTCCGCGTAAATAAAGGGCAGCCTATAGCGTTTCTTTGGTAGGTGAAGTGTGCCCGGTGGAAGGCTGGCGCGCGCAGCAGCGCCGCATCCGCGCAAGAGTGGTGCCCCGTTCGATGGGTGAAGTGTCGCCCGGCATTCCCGCGCCATGCGGTGATGAAGCCCGAATAGTAGAAGTGTGTATAGCCGCCGCAAGGCGGATTTTTCCGTACCACCCGGCAGCAGGATTTTTGTCGCCCGAATACTAAACCCCAAAACCTAAATGAATCGCCTTTGTGTAGCGGTCAGAAAGCTGACCGTGCTGGCCATCGAGCTGTTTATCCTTGGCCACATGGTGAAGCTTTTCTGGGCCATCCTTTTCCGATAGCTCCGGTTTTCGGAAACTAGCTCTTTACAAAATTGGCGGCTTCTATGCGGGCCGCCTCCGACATACACAAAGTGTGTCTTCGCGCATCTTCTTGGTTTGCGTACGTTTCCCGGCGCGCTTGCGCCCAGCGCGATGGCTAGCGGGCAGGAGTAAAATGGAAGATTAGGAGGATGCCCTTATGTCTGTGATACCGCTACCGATGTGCAAGCGTTGCGGCACGAAACCAGCAACACAAGATAGTTGCTGCGACACTTGTTTGCCAGAAGAAAAAGCAGCCAAGGCGATGGAAGGCGTGTTGGGCAACAGCCCTGAACAAAGCCACGCAGATAACTTCCCTGCGAGCCACTCGAAATAAAATCAAGCCTGCCGCGCTGGCCCTGTACGCCGGTGTGGCAGGTATCTGACAAAACTACTAATACAGACTGTCCAAACGCTGGGCGCTTTCGTTGTGAAGATGGTTAGGGGCGATGCGGGCAAGCTATAGGTTGCGTAACGCGAAGGCGATAAGAAACGCGAAGCCCAAAAGCATGGCGCTTCCCGCGACCCATTCGGCAGTGTGCACGATTCCCCAATGCCGGGTCGCCGCGCGTTGCTGCTTATCAAGCGTCTTCTTCCAAATCTCGCGGTTTTTCCTATTCAGGGTTACTTCACGATTCTGGTCGAATGGTTCTGCCGAATCGCTGTACATCACATTTTCCGAGCTAATCACCTCGTGGTCCACGTCGATGTATGCCACTTCGGATTCCGCCATGTTGGCGATTGCATCGGCCATCTGATAGTGCTGATGTGAAAGATTGCGCACCAAGCAAGCACCAGCAGCAAGCAGCAGGAGCCCCACGCAGCAAAGAAGGTTTTCGGAAAATGCGCGTTGCTGCCCATGCGGCCTGCCAGCGTAACGCTGAAGGTCAAAGCGCCCACATTCATCAGTGCAAGTCTGTCGAAGAAAGCCTCGCGCCGGGCCACGATTTCCTTAGAAGTAGCGGATGCCGTTTGCCTGCGCCGGTTAAGCTTATCCGCCGTAATTTTTACCTTCTCGAATAGCGGATTGTGGCCGGTGGTCATCGGGTGCCATTTTACTCCGGTGGTAGAATCCGGGCATCGGAGGAAATAAGGAAATGCCTTCAGCAAAGCGCCACATCGACGAAGCCAAGAAAACCATCACAATCGAATTTGCCAACGGCCAGATGTTTGGCCCTATCCCGCTGAACGAAACCACGGATGCGCTAACGAAGATGATTGGCTGGCTGGATGGGCGCGTATCGGCGCTGGAAAACAAGGCGTGAAGCTGGAGGCCCCGTCCGGACTCGAACCGGAACCGCAGGTTTAGGAAACCTGAGCTATATCCCGTTTAGCTACCGGGCCGTTTGAAATTCCACGTTAGCATGGGCGCTGAATCTTGTGCATACCTTGTGCACAAAATCAGCCGGAAATCAGGAAAAAGCCTACAAATAGGCACAAGCCGCTACTAGCCAACGTGCTGAAAACAAAAACCTGCAACCCAGCCCTAGCAATTTTGGAAACCGCTGCTCTATCCATCTGAGCTACGGGGCCGACGAGGAATTGCCCCATTCTCTCACGTCACTTGGTAGCGGAAACACGCGCAATCGCGTGCTGGAATCTCGGCCGCGACCCATTCACTCAGGGCTTTGCGGCGAGATCGTCCAGTGCGAGATTGAGTTCCAGGACGTTCACCCGCGGCTCGCCCAGCAGACCCAAATCGCGCTGATACGTGTGCTTGTCGATCAAGTCTCGCAGTGCAGACTCGGGGAGTCCGCGTTCCCGGGTCAAACGGGGAACCTGAAACTCCGCGGCGGCAGGGGAGATTTCCGGATCCAGTCCTGATGCCGAGGTAGTGATGAGATCCACCGGAACCAGTTGTGAGGGATTCTCCTCGTGCAGGGTTTTCGCATCGGCCTGAATGCGGTCCATCAGCTTCTGGTTGGTGGGCCCGAGGTTCGTCCCTCCAGAGTTGGCGGCATCGTATCCGTTGCCGGCTGCCGAGGGCCGTGAATGAAAGTATTTCGCCGAAGTGAAAGGCTGCCCAATGATGCGTGAGCCGATCGCTTGCCCACTGCGATAGCGGATCTGTCCATTGGCCTTGTCCTTGAATAGAACCTGCGCCAGAGCGGTGATCAGCAGCGGATAGAGCACACCCAGCAGAATCGTCGTGGCGATGGTCATCAGAAATGCGGTGATCAGATGCTTCTTCATAAGAGTCCTTAGGCCAGATGGGCGGCCGTGATAAGCATGTCAATAATCTTGATGCCCACGAAGGGCGCGATTAATCCGCCCACTCCATAGATAAGGAGGTTGCGGCGCAGCAAAGCCTCGGCGTTCATGGCACGGTATTTCACGCCGCGCAGCGCCAGGGGAATGAGCGCAATGATGATCAGCGCGTTGAAGATGACCGCCGAGAGAACGGCCGATTGCGGCGTCTTGAGGTGCATGATATTCAGTGTGTTGAGCACTGGGAACGTAACAGCGAACATGGCGGGGATGATCGCGAAATACTTGGCGACGTCGTTCGCAATGGAAAATGTGGTGAGGGCTCCCCGCGTCATCAATAGTTGCTTGCCGATTTCGACGACCTCGATGAGTTTGGTGGGATTGGAGTCGAGATCGACCATGTTGCCGGCTTCTTTGGCGGCCTGCGTGCCGGTGTTCATGGCAACGCCGACGTCGGCCTGCGCCAGAGCGGGCGCGTCGTTGGTGCCGTCTCCCGTCATGGCGACGAGTTTGCCGCCGGCCTGCTCGCTGCGGATTAACTTCAGTTTGTCCTCGGGCGTAGCTTGAGCAAGAAAGTCGTCGACGCCGGCCTCGCGCGCAATGGCGGCCGCGGTGAGCGGGTTGTCGCCAGTGATCATCACCGTGCGAATTCCCATGGAGCGCAGTTGCGCGAAGCGGTCGCGAATTCCACCCTTGACCACATCTTTCAGATGGATGACGCCCATGGCGCGCCGGTTCTCAGACACCACGAGTGGCGTGCCGCCCGACGACGCGATGCGCTCAACGGCGGCTCGCACTTCCGGCGGCATGGCCGAGTTGATCTGTTCGAGGTGACGCGCGATCGATTCGGCAGCGCCTTTGCGGATCTCCCGCCCATCGAGATTGACTCCGGACATGCGCGTCTGCGCGGTGAACGGAATGAATTCCGCTTCGTGGGCGGCGAACTCGCGGCCGCGCAGATTGTATTTCTCCTTTGCCAGCACCACGATCGAGCGGCCTTCCGGCGTTTCGTCGGCCAGCGAGGAAAGCTGGGCGGCGTCCGCCATCTCGGCTTCGGTAACTCCCGGTGCGGGCAGAAACTCGGTGGCTTGCCGGTTGCCGAACGTAATCGTGCCGGTTTTATCGAGGAGCAGAGTGTTGACGTCTCCGGCGGCTTCGACCGCGCGTCCGGACATGGCGAGGACGTTGTGTTGGACCAGTCGATCCATCCCGGCGATACCGATTGCCGACAGCAGGCCGCCGATCGTAGTAGGGATCAAACACACCAGCAGCGAGACGAGGACGAACACCGTCTGCGGCGATCCCGAATAGATCGCAAACGGCTGCAGCGTGACCACGGCTAACAGGAAGATGATGGTCAGTCCCGCGAGCAGGATGTTCAGAGCGATCTCATTCGGCGTCTTCTGGCGCGCCGCTCCTTCGACCAACGCGATCATGCGGTCGAGAAACGTCTCGCCGGGGTTCGAGGTGATCTTGACCTTGATGTAGTCGCTGAGGACGCGGGTTCCGCCCGTGACTGCCGAGCGATCGCCGCCCGCTTCGCGAATTACAGGCGCAGACTCACCCGTGATGGCAGACTCGTCGACGGACGCTACGCCCTCGACGATCTCTCCGTCTCCGGGAATCAGTTCGCCGGCATCGACCGAAACCAGATCTCCGGCGCGCAGTTTCGCGCTGGGTATCTCCTCGATCTTGCCGCCCGACACAATGCGCTTGGCGATGGTTTCCGAGCGGGCGCGGCGCAAAGTCTCTGCTTGTGCCTTGCCGCGCCCTTCCGCCATAGCCTCGGCAAAGTTGGCAAACAGAACGGTAAACCACAGCCACAAGGTGATCTGGAGGTTGAAGCGGAACGCCTCGTGCGGCCGGAGAATCAACAGCACGGTCGTGATTACGCTGCCGATTTCAACCACGAACATGACAGGATTCCCCATCATGTTACGCGGATTCAGCTTGAGCAGCGAACTCCAGGCGGCGCTGCGGACGAGATTCAGATCCCAAACCGACTTGTGATGGCTTGCCATAGGCTCCTAGAAAGTCTTCCCAACGTGCATGAGAAGGTGCTCAAGAATCGGCCCAAGGCTCAGGGCCGGGAAGAACGTGAGTGCGCCCAGGATCAGGATGACGCTGATCAGGAGCAGCGTGAACAGCGGGGTGGTGACCGGAAATGTTCCAAGCGATGGGGGAACGTACTTCTTCTGCGCCAGGTTGCCGGCGATAGCCAGCATCGGAATGATCATCAAGAAGCGGCCCACCAGCGTGGTGATGCCCGTCGCAGAGTCGTACCAGAGCGTGTTGACTGTCAGTCCGCCGAAGGCGGAGCCGTTGTTGCCAGCCGACGATGTGAACGCGTAGAGAATCTGGGTCAGACCGTGCGGGCCAGGATTCGATATGCCTCCGACCCCGAAGCCCTTGACCATGGAGATTCCCGTAAGGGAGAGAATGATGAGCGGGAAGACCAGCGAGACGAGCATGGCCATTTTCACGTCGTAGGCCTCAATCTTCTTCCCCAGATATTCCGGCGTGCGGCCAACCATGAGCCCCGCAATGAACACGGCCAGGACGACATAGATGAGAATTCCGTACATCCCTGAGCCGACCCCGCCAAAGATCACTTCGCTCAGCATGATGTTGACCAGAGGCACCATGCCACCCAACGGGGTGAAGGAATCATGCCAGCCGTTGATGGCGCCGCAACTGGCATCGGTCGTCACGGTGGCAAATAGAGCGGAATTCGCGATGCCGAAGCGGATTTCCTTGCCCTCCATATTTCCGCCGGGCTGAAGGGCCGTCGCGTGCTGCGCAACGGTCGAGGGATACAGCGGATTCCCTTGTGCCTCAGCCCAGTAAGCAACCGTCACCCCGGCCAGAAACAGAATTGCCATCGCCGACCAGACCGCCCATCCGTGACCGGGAGAGCCGGTCATCCGGCCAAGCGTATATGTCAGCCCGGCACCGATGGCGAAAATGCAAAACATCTCGAACAGATTCGTGAGCGGCGTGGGATTCTCAAACGGGTGTGCGCTATTGGCATTGAAAAATCCGCCGCCGTTGGTGCCCCATTCTTTGATGATTTCCTGCGAGGCCACCGGACCCTGCGCGATCGTCTGCGTTGTAACCGTATCCATGACCGGTTTGCCGCTGGCATCCACCACTCCTTTGCCGTCAGCGCCCACTCGTTGCACCTGTTGCGGCTCGACCAGTTTCACGGTGGCGTAGGGCTTTAGGTTCTGCACAACCCCTTGCGAAACCAGAAACAGCGCTCCAACAATGCAAAAGGGCAACAGCACCCACAAGCAGCAGCGCACGAAGTCGACCCAGAAATTGCCGAGCGTGTTCATCTGACGGCGCGCTATCCCGCGGATGAAGGCGATTGCCAGCACGATGCCCGTCGCCGCCGAGGCGAAGTTATGAAATGCGAGCCCAGCCATTTGCGTGAAGTAGCTCATGGTGGTCTCGCCAGAGTAGGCCTGCCAGTTCGTGTTGGTGGTAAATGACGCGGCCGTATTGAAAGCCAGGTGCTCGGGCGTCACTGCCCCGAAGTGCTGGGGGTTGAGGGGCAACATGCCCTGAATTCGCTGGATCAGATAAAGCATGAGCATCGACACGGCGCTGAACACCAGCATGGTGGTCGCATACTCGGTCCAGCGCATCTCGTGCGATTCATCCACCCCGGTAACGCGATACAGCAGGCGCTCAATCGGGCGCAGCACGGGATCGAGGAACGTACGCTCGCGGGCGAACACCCGCGTGATGAAGACGCCAAGCGGCTTCGTGACAGCGAAGATCAGTCCTAGAAAGATCAGGATCTGCAGCCAGCCATTGAGAGTCATTTCAGAATTTCTCCGGACGCAACAGCGCGTAGAACAAGTACACGGTTACCGCCGCGCTGATGATGAGCATGATGAGAGACTGTATGTCCATGACATTCCTCCTGCTTTCTACTTCAGGCGATCGCAGAAACGCACGTATGCGATCGATACGGCGAAAAATGCGATCGTGACAGCAACCCAGAAAATATCCTGCATCAGTCATCTCCCTGGCCGATCTCGCGATCGCGCCTGTATGGAATCAGAGGGCAATCCGCTTGTTGGTTCTCTCTGTAACTTTCCGCTGCGGGTGAGAGATCATTTCTATGAGTTCTCCTCGCTGTCGGACTGGATTGAACTTCGCAAAGTGCACTCTGACTAGGCCGTGAGCCGAGTTCTTTCCTTCAATCACAAACGCTGCCAGTACGCGCAGCAGAAACGCCACAGCGCCGATACACAGTATTGCGAGTGCAAACTTCATAGCGCCGCCGGTGCACCGTTCTCTGACACGATTTCAAACATGATTGTTCCTCTCCGCACGTAAGACGGGCCTCAAGAGTTCATAAAGAATTCATAAAGACAATCGGCCGCCCGAGTTCGAGAGCTTGCTAGCGAAAATTCTGCCGAAGGATGCTTAACAGCCCCACTCTGCTTCGCCCGGGTTGGCGTAGTACCTGCGACTTGTGCCGAGCTGCGCGGGTGCGGTCGCTAGTTCGAGGAGTGCCAGACGGGCCGCGGCCACCATCAACTTGCGCTCGTTCTGCGAGGTGCGCTCCCATGAAGAGGACTCTTCCTCGCTCCCGTGAGCGTAGACATCATGAGCTAGAGCTTCGCGGTAGTGATGGAAAAGCCTGGCCAGTTGTTCTGCGGAGACATCCTGAATCGTTGACATTCAATCCCAACCTTTCTGCCGTTGCGTAACTCCGCAACTTTTGTGGGCGGGGGGATTAACGTTCAACCCTTCCGCCCATGATTGATTGGATAACTAAGAACGTAAGGATTGAATAAAAGGTTCGTAGATTGTTTGTAAGAGGAGGTATTGGAGCGACAAAAGCTCGGCCTATTCTCCGGGCTCAAACCGGTAGCCAACCCAGGGCTCGGTAACAATGTAGCGCGGCGCCGAGGCGTCCGGCTCCAGCTTCTTGCGCAACTGGCCCACGAAGACCCTGAGGTATTCCACCTGCTCTGTACTTTGCCCGCCCCAGATTGCGGCCAAGAGGGTGCGGTGGTTGACGACCTTGCCGGGACGTCTCGCGAGAAAGACGAGCAGATCGAATTCCTTGGGAGTAAGTCGCACTTCGTTCCGCCGGACGGTCACTTTGTGGGCCGCAGTATCGATGCGAAAATCGCCAATTTCGATGACCGGGTCAGCAGGCTCGCCTTCGGCAGGAACGCGGCGAAGATTCGCCCGGACTCTCGCCAGGAGCTCGTTCATGCCGAAAGGCTTGGTGACGTAGTCATCTGCGCCGGCGTCAAGCGCTTCCACTTTCTGATGTTCTTTATCCCGCACCGAGAGAACGACGATTGGAATCTGGGAGGTTGCGCGAACCGTGCGGCACAGCTGCACGCCGTCGATCGATGGCATTGACAGGTCGGTGATGATCAGGTGGGGCGACCAGTCCTTCATGATCTCCAGCGCCATCTCTCCGCTGTTGGCGATGCGGATGTCATAGCCCTGCGCCGAAAGACTGGTGCGCAGGACGCGCGTGATCTGCGATTCATCATCCACCACGAGAATGTGCGGTCGGTCCACCATCAGCGAGCCTCCTGCGTAACGATGTGGACATCGACGGAAGGCGAGTCGCGCAGAAATCGCTGAATGGCGGACATGTAAAGATATCGCTGCCAACCGGTGCGTGCGGATCGACCGAAAATCACTTGCGTAATGTGATGCTCGCGCACCAGTTGCGCGACGCCATCGGCGATGCTTCTTCCGGAACAGCGCGCGACATGGGCGCCGAGGTTCTCTGCGAAACGTATATTCTCCGCCAAAGTCTTCTGATCCTCCGGACGCGTATCGCGGCCAACGTCGATGTAGAACACGTAGAATTCCCCGCCCATGGCCTGCGCCATGCGTGAGCCCCGCGCAATCAGATATTGCGCCGCTGGATTCGAACTGACACAGACTCCGATGCGCTCGCGCACAGTGTGCGCCGGCTGCGTGCCGTCCTTGTCCAGGAACGCGTCGAGACTGCGGTCGACGACTCCCGTAACCTGCCGCAGAGCCAGTTCGCGCAATGCAATGAGGTTACCAGGCCGGAAGAAATGCGAAAGAGCGCGCTGGGCACGGTTTACGGGGTAAATATCGCCGCGCTCCATGCGCTTCTGCAGGGCCTGAGGCGTCAGATCTGCTAGCACAATTTCGTCCACCCGCTGCATTACCCAGTCCGGCACGGTTTCTCGCACCTGCACACCCGTAATCTGTTGGATCGTGGGGCCAACGCTTTCGACGTGCTGCACGTTCATCGTGGATAGCACGTCGATCTTCGCCTCCAGCAGTTCCATGACGTCCTCGTAACGCTTGGCGTGCTTGCTGCCTTCGATGTTGGTGTGGGCCAACTCGTCCACGACAACTACGGCCGGCTTGCGGGCCAGAATTGCGTCGACGTCCATCTCTTCAAACGTGGTGCCCTTGTACTCGAGTTTACGGGGAGGAATGCGGTCGAGTTTTGCCGCGAGTTCCGCGGTGGCCTTGCGGCCGTGGCTCTCCACCACGCCGGCGGCGACATCTTCCCCGCGACTGGCGCGGCGGATGGCCTCGCTCAGCATGCTGTAGGTCTTGCCCACGCCGGGCGCGTAGCCGAGAAACAGTTTGAAGATTCCCCGCGACTTGTCCGGTGAAACTTCGTTGAGCCACTCCTCAGGCGTCTTGGTCATCGCAGCTATTCTCATTCGCCGCGTCGAAATTGTCACGTCCATCGTACAATGCGGGTGTGAAAATCGGAGCTCGCACGCAGGCCGTACGCTACGCACTGGTGGTCGCCGCAATCGGCGCGATCACGGCCGTCGATTTCAAGCTGCACCTCAATCACACCACCGTGGCGCTAATGTTCCTGGTGACGGTGCTGCTGACCTCGGCTTACTGGGGGTTGCGCTACGCAGTCGTGATGGCTGTGGGAGCCACTGCAGCCTTCAATTTTTTCTTCCTGCCTCCGGTCGGAACGTTCACCATCGCCGATCCCCAGAACTGGGTGGCCTTATTCGCCTTTCTGGTGACGGCGCTGGTGGCCAGCAATCTCGCCGAACGCGCCCGCCGCGAGGCCGAAGGCGCGAAACAACGCCGCCGCGAAGTGGAGCGGCTTTTCGGTCTTAGCCAGCGCTTGCTGGCGTCCGAGAACGTTCTCGAACTGCTGAATGCTCTCCCCCTCTACGTGCAGGAAACGTTCTCCGTTAGCAGCGTCGCTGTGATGGCTGCAGACCATCCTACGGTCTATCGCTCCACGCTCGATGCCAAATTCGACGAAACCGTATTGCGCTCCACCCTCCTCCGCGGGGAGCCCAGCACGCAGGCAGGCGTATCGTACGTTCCTCTGCGCCTTGGAATGCGCACGGTAGGAGCCCTCTGCGTCACCGGCGATGAGCTTTCGCGAGAAACCCTGGACGCGCTGGGCAGCTTGGCCGGCCTGGCGATCGAGCGCGCCCGCGCCCTGGAAGCCCTCAGCAAGAACCGGGCCGAGCAGGAACATGAGCGCCTGCGAACTGCCTTGCTCGATTCGGTAACGCACGAGTTCCGCACTCCCCTTACTTCCATCAAGGCCAGCGTCACGACGCTATTGTCAGGCGCCGTTCTCGACGACCAGGGGCGGGGCGATTTGCTTACCGTGATCGACGAAGAAACCGATCGCTTGAACCGTCTGGTGGGTGAAGCTGCGGAGATGGCGCAACTCGATTCGGGCATGTTCAAGCTCGATCTGCAGCCACACGCCATCCGCGACGCGCTCCAGCCAGCCCTGGAAGACGCCAAAACTTCGCTCGAGCATCATCCCGTCGAGGTCACGGTCGCACCCGACGTGCCCAACGCGCTCATGGATGTGCAGCGCATTCGCGAAGTACTCATGCACCTGCTGGAAAACGCCGGAAAGTATTCCGACCCTGGTGTCCCCATCAAAGTGACCAGCGAAATCAAGGACAACCAGCTCGTGACCAGCGTCGCCGACCGCGGGCCCGGCATCGATTCTTTCGAGCAGTCGCTAATTTTCGAGAAGTTCTATCGCGGGCAGCATCAACGTTACACGGCGCCCGGAACAGGCATGGGCCTCGCCATAGCCAAAGTAATTGTGGAGGCCCACGGGGGGACGATCGGCGTCGTCAGCCAGTTGGGCAGCGGCTCGGTATTCTCGTTCACGTTGCCGTTGGAAAAACGCCCTTAGTCACCACGAATGGGAAGGGCCCGACTTCCAGTCGTGCCGTAATCGCCGACAATCACTCTCGGCTTCAGCCGCTGGGTGTCTCCCTCTTCGGAAGATTGCGTTCTTCTAGATCCGGTCACGCCGAGGCAGATGCAACATACACACGAAAGCAATCTTGCCGGCTCCCGCTAGGCTACAATTCAGGTGCATTTCCAGAGCATCCAGGCAAATACGAACTCTATGACTGCTGACACCGCAACCGGCATTCCCTCCCTCCTCGACGACAAGAAGATTCATTACAACCGCTTTCTCCTGATCGTCGCGGGCCTCGGGGGCCTTCTCTATGGCGTTGACGTCGGCATTATCGCCGGCGCCCTGCCATACCTTGAGGCAACGTCGGGCCTGAATGCCGGCCAGCTTTCTATCGTGGTTGCCGCAGTGCTGCTGGGCAGCGTGATCTCCACGCTGTTCGCCGGGCTGCTGGCGGACTGGATGGGCCGAAAGTCCCTGATGACGCTGAGCGGGGTCATGTTCGTCATCAGCATCCCGATGATCGCATTGGCGCACGGTTATGGACCGCTGGTCTTCGGGCGACTGTTGCAGGGCGTCAGCGCGGGACTGATTGGCGTTGTAGTTCCTCTATACCTGGCCGAGTGTTTAACTGCGGCCAACCGAGGTAAAGGGACGGGCATTTTCCAGTGGCTGTTGACGTTGGGCATTGTGACGGCTGCGCTCGTCGGCGTCTACTTCAGCTTCCGGGTGGACCAGGTGGCCAAGCTGGGCGACGCGGCCAGACTTCTGGCTTTCAAAGACACAGCGTGGCGCGGCATCTTCTGGGTGTCGTTGCCGCCCGGCATTTTATTCGTCGTCGGCAGCTTCATGGTGGCGGAATCGCCGCGGTGGCTTTTGCGGCGCGGCAAGAACGACGCTGCCTACAGCGCACTTCTGCGATCGCGCACAACCGCACAGGCTGATTTGGAACTCCGGGAGATGCAGGAAGTCACCGCCGCGGAACAGGGCAAGAGTTCAAAAGGAACGAAGGCTAACGAGTCACTTCTCCGCCGCAAGTACGTGATCCCGTTTGTGCTCGCATGCATCATCCTCGCCTGCAATCAGGCCACTGGGATTAACTCCATCATCGCCTACAACACCAACATTCTGTTGCAGAGCGGTCTGTCCGATGTGGCGGCCCACTGGGGCTACGTCGTCTTTACGATCATCAATTTTGCCGTGACCTTTGGCGGCGTCGTGCTGGTGGACCGCAAGGGTCGTAAGTTCCTGCTCGGGATCGGCACCGCGGGAATTATTGTGTCCCTGATCTGCACCGGCGTGCTCTTCCGGGGAACCGAACGCCAGCGTGTGGACACGAAAAGCGCAGTGCAAGCGATGGTTCATTCGGATCAGCGACTGGAGTTGCTATACAACGAACAAACCGCCGGCATGCTTCTGAATTCAACCTCTGCCAAAGCAGCGGACAGCCGTCCAACGTCGCTGGTGGTGATCTACTCCTACGGGGATTTCAGAGCGGCAAGTCAGGTGGTGCGTTCCGACGATCCGGCCGCGAAGCCCATCGAAATCACCCGCGACGGCTGCGTCCCGGCCAACAAAGTGGTGGCATTTTTCTCGAATCCCTTTGGCAATCTCGATGCCGCACGCGAGGCTCCGCTCAGAATTGAAAACGCGCTCATCACCCCAGTCCCGCTCCCGCGCAATGGCTGGATGGTCGCGATCACGCTGTTTGTCTTCATGGCGTTTTTCGCGATCGGTCCTGGAGTCTGCGTGTGGCTGGCGCTTTCCGAGTTGATGCCGACCCGCATACGCTCCAACGGCATGAGCATCGCGCTGGTGATCAATCAGGCGGTCTCCACAACCATCGCTGCGGTCTTCCTTCCGACGGTTGGCAAGTATGGATACTCGACCATGTTCTTCGGATTTGCCGCCTGCACCGTGATCTATTTCGTCACGGCAACATGGTTCTTACCGGAAACCAAAGGCAAAACGCTGGAAGAGATTGAAGCGCACTTCGAGGGTGCCGCCGTCACAAAGTAGCGCCGCCGTCTCGGCGACTGTCCTGCGGGCGTCTCGCCCGCTGTCGGCAGGATGCCGGCGCTCCGCTTTCTGGCTTTGCTCTGGTTCGTTTGCCCGTGACCCGGAAAATGATTTACTCTCAGCCTCAGTCCCCATGACTCCTACCAAACAAAAAAAGAACACCAACGGCCAGAAGCATTCCCACGCCATGCGGCGCGAAATTTACGAGCAGCCTACGGCCATCGCGAAAACCGTCGCCAAACACCTGAAGGATGACATCATCTTTCCCGGCGAACTGGACGCCATAGAAATCGCGCTCCTGACCTTCGAAAAGCTGATCATCGCCGCCAGTGGATCAAGCCGCCACGCTGGCCTGGCGGGCGAAATCATGATCGAAGATCTTTCGGGCGTGGCAGTCGATGTGGAGTACGCCAGCGAATACTGCTACCGCTCCACCCATGCGGCGGTGGATCCGATCGTGATGGTGATTACGCAGTCCGGCGAGACTGCGGACACGATCGCGGCCCAACGAGAGGCTCTGACTCGCGGGGTGAAGACCATTGCGATCTCGAACGTGCCCGACACAACGATTGTTCGCGAAGCTGGGGCGGCGTTGATCTCCGGCGCGGGGCCGGAATTGTCGATCCCCGCGACCAAGAGCTTTACCACGCAGCTGACGATTCTCTATCTGATGGCGCTTTTCCTGGCGCGCAAGCGTGGACGGATGACCTCGGAAGTAGCACGGTCCTACCTGCAGCGACTGATGCGCCTTCCCGATGCGATCGAAGAGAATCTCGCAACCTGGGACTCTCTCGCCGAAGAGTTTGGGGCCGTGCACTTCAAGGCAGAAAAGTTTCTCTATCTTGGCCGCGGTGTGCATTACGCAATCGCCCGCGAGGGCGCGCTCAAGCTCAAGGAAATCTCCTACGCGCATGCGGAAGGATATCCCGCAGGGGAGCTCAAGCACGGTCCCAACGCGCTGGTGGATGAGAAGTTGCCGGTTGTCGTGCTGGCCACCTGCGACCACCGGGACCCCGACTCTCTGTTGCGCTACCGCCGGACGCTCGAGGTGATGAAGGAAGTGCGGTCCCGGCGCGGACCGCTGGTCACGGTCGCGACCGAGGGCGACAAAGAAGTCGCTGCCATTGCGGACCACGTATTTTACGTGCCGGCTGCCCCAGAACTGCTGTTGCCCATCGTCGAGGTGATCCCTCTGCAACTCTTCGCTTATCACGTCGCCGTCAACAAAGGCTACGACGTAGACCATCCGCGGAACTTGGTAAAGGCGGTGGTCACCGAATAACGGGCTATTAGGCTAGTCCGGCTTACCTTCGGATTGTTTTGGCTGGCTTTTTTGCTGGTCGCCTGAGCTTCGCTCCGCCCCTGAATTCTGGCCTTCGCGACCGGTATCTTTTCCTCCGTTACCCTCTCCGGAATTGGTTTCACGAGGCTGCTCGGGCGCCCGGTCCGGATCCACTCCTGAGAAAAATCCAGGCTTGAGAAGAATGTGCGGGGAACCAGGCATGAGTCCCTCCACTTCTACCACTCCCTCAAAGACGTTGACGTAGGTCTTGTGCTTCTTATTGACCTCGACTAAGAAACGCGTGCCCCGAACGGTGATGACGGCGGAGGGAGTGCCCATGCGAAACGACGGAGTTTCGCCCATGCGCTTTTGCGCTTTGACGATAATCTGACCCAGAAACTGCTCGAGAAAGAAACCTTTTCCCTCGTTGGGAGCTTTGAGCACAACACTGCTGTGGCCCTTCACCAACACCTGCGAACCATCCTGAAGCTCCAACAGAACGCTGCCTTTGGCCGTCTCAATCTTGCTCTCAGCGGTCAGGGTCGTTCCACGAAGCGCATTCACGGGAGCGCCTTGAGGAGAGATAAACGTGACTTCACCCTTGACCTCAGTCACCACTGCGGAACCAACGGGGAGAACGGCCTGCTGCTGGGGAGCGGTCTGGGCGGCGGTCACAATGAAAACACCCGCCATCATCAACGCGATCAACATCCATTTTGTGCTTGTCATCTCATCATCTCCGATGGAGCATCCACACCGGTCCTCGCCGGCAAGTAGATCTCGAACACCGTGCTGGACTGTTCACTTTTTACCTGCACCGAGCCACCGTGTTTCTCAGCAATGCGTTTGACGAATGCGAGACCGAGACCCCAACCCGGCTTGGCAGTCTCCACTTCCTGGGCTCGATAGTAGGAATCGAACAAATGAGGAATATCTCCCGCGGCGATAGTATTCCCCTGATTACGCACCGAAATGACGACGTTGTCCCGAGAGGTGAAACAGCGAACCTCGATCTCCGTGCCAGATTTGCCGTACTTGATCGCATTACTTACGAGGTTGAGAACAGCTCCACTGATCAGGGTAGCGTCGCCGACCAGAACGACGGCTGCGTCGCCGTCCAGAACCAGCCGCATGTTTGCACCGGCAGCTAAAGGGCGCAAGATGTCGAAAACCTGGCGAGCAATGTCGTGCAGCTCCAACACGTCCGATTTGACGGGCTTGGCGCCCGCATCGAGACGCAGCACGTCTAGATAGCTGTTGATGAGAGCCAACAGTCTTTTGGATTCCCACAGAATTGTTTCGGGCGCGCCGTCACAATCGGGCGAACCGGGATAACGAATCATCAGATCGGCGAAACCCTGAATGGAGGCCAGCGGGGTGCGGAGTTCATGGGTAATGAAAGCCAAGGCTTCGGCGCGAGCCCGGTCACGCTCGACGCGAGTTTGCAAGCTGGTAAACGTGACGACTGTCCCTCCGCCCGGGGAGAGCCGGGTCGGCGGCAAGGGAACCAGCCGGACCGAGTAAAGTTTACCGTTCAAATGGACTTCTCCTTCATCGCCGCCGTTCGCGGAGATCAGCGGCGCATCGTCATCTGAAACCCACCGCCCACGAAGCTGTTCCAACGACAACTCCGGACTCGTGGGTGCGAGAACCGACGCGAACGCCCGATTGTTCAACAGGAGACTCCCTTTCTCGTCGAAGATCACGACCAGATCCTGCGTCGATTCCAGAAGTGTCTTATGCAGCTCGTATTGGGAGCCCAGTTCCGTCTCCAGGTTCTGCAGCAATGCCAGCTTCCATGAAAGCTCTCCTCCACCCGGCGTGGCGGCTTCTTTTCCATGTGTGGTCAGCCAGGAGCGCAGTCCCATCAACTGCCGCGTAAGGCTACGCTCGACCAATGCAAGATCGGCCGCGTAGACGAGCAACGGCCCGGCCATCACGGCGAACAACATCGCTCCAGCGGGCACGATCAGAGAAGCCCACAGGAACGTCAGGAACGCAATCGCATACACGGCGCTGGCGAGCACAACCAGCAGCGCCACCGAAGCCCAGCCACGCCATCGTCGAAATATCACGACAACGACCAGGCAAGTGAGCGCCAAAAGGAACGCCCCAACGCCCGGTGCCATCTCGTGGAGCAATCGTCCCGCCAAAATGCCATCCAGTATCTGGGCGTGCACCTCGACGCCCGGGGCGGGTAACTCCGTGGCTAGAGGAGTATTCAGACGATCACTAATCTCCGTACCGCCAAAGCCAACCAGGACTGGACGGCCCGCCAATCGGGCGTTGAGGGCTGTGCCCTGGAGCACGGTGGAGGCGGAAACGGTATCGAACTCATCCCGCCGGAAGGGGATGCGGACCAAGGTGGCTTTGGCCGAACTGATCGTCGATGCATCGTCCGCGCGCGGAACACCGAATCGATCGAGGAAGGCATCGGCGCGAGCCTGGTCGGTATGACGGGCAACTTCCACCGCGAAAGCCCATCGCGGGCCGTCGACGGTGAGTTCGAGGGGTGGGAAGCGGCGGCAGGTGCCATCGTCATCGAGGACGGCGTGGGCGTGGCCCACCGCGATAGCCGCTTGGGCGAATGGGAGCAAGGGCTCTACCCAATGGGGCCCGTCTGGAAAAGCCCCGATCTTGCCGACCAGCACGGCACGCCCGCTCGCGTGGAGAGCAGTTTGTAGCGCGGCATCGGCCGCCGGCGACTGTGGTTCCGAGAGCAGGACGTCGAGGCCAATGGCTCCCGCTCCACTGTCGGCAATATTGCTCACCAACTTAGCCAAGAGCTCACGCGACCAGGGCCAGCGGCCATATTGCCGCAAACTCTCGTCGTCGATCAAGACCAGGACTACCGAGGAGCGTTGCGCGGGAGGGGGCGCCAGACGGAAGAAAGTATCGGTAACGCGCAATTCGGAGTCGCGGACTACGGGAATGACCGAGAGAACGGCCACAAAGACCAGCAGGAGCAGAGACAGGCCGAAGCGCTCGACCCACATCCTGAGGAGCGGATTGCGCCGTTTGGGCATACCTTGCGATCCAGTATGTCAGATTTGATGCGGCCGGGCTGCAAAGTCCGCCCTTGGGGTGAGGGTACCCTTGGAGGGAATCAGGAGGCTGTGATTGAGATCACAATCGGGCCGGTCACTGCGGGGTCCACGTCATCTCGACGCGGACCGGGATCTCGTTTTTCACCGGGAGAGTGAGGAGCGACGGCGGGTCAATCTTGAAATCGGTGAGGGTTGTGGGAATGGTTCCTGAGATTTTCTTCTCGTTTCCTTGGGTGACTACCTCAAAGGCAACCTGCTGGTAGCGGGCGGTCTGGCCAGCAAACTGGACTTCAAGATCGGCTTTGACCGTGGCCGAGGCGGAGGCCGACTCGGGCAGGCGCGTGCGGACGGTGACCATTGGGAATTCCGCGCCGCGTGTGACCTGGATCATATGCAGGTCACGGTTGCTGTCCCCGGAATCGAACGACTTGACGGGGACCGCGATCAGGAAGTCGCACTGTCCGTCATGGCAGACGCCCTTGCCGCGTGCGGCGCGGCTGACCCCTTCGCTCTGATGCAAGGGGTGAGAAACGTGGTAGGTCAGGGTGCTCTGCTTGAGCATCCACTGGTGGTCCGCGGCGAAAAGGTTGGGTACGGCCAGCAGCAGAAGGAGCGGTAGGATTCTCTTGTTCATAGGATCGGCTTAGAACTTCATGGACACGGACAACAGCGCAGCGCCGAAAGCTCCGGCAGTGACGATGGCGACCGCACCATGGGCGGCAGCAATGCCATGAACTTTTTCTCCATTGCTCTTCTGGCTGTAAGCCATCGCACCCAGAATCGGGGTCAGGATCATGCCTGGGCCGTGGATCCAGGCCAGAGCTTTATGGAGTTTGATTGGGCCCTTGGTCTCGGTGCCCTTAATCCTGGGAGCTCGGATCGCGTAATAGGCGGTGATGCCGTACAGGTCGCCGGTAACCGCGCCCAGCACAAGATGCACATTGCGGTCGGTCGTGCTGGTGCTCTTGCCGCCGGCGTTGACCGAAGTGATCAGCGTGGCCAGCAGAGGGACGGTCGTGATCAATCCGAAGCGCTGGTGCATTTTCAGCATGTGGGTGCGCTTGTCGAGCAAGGCCTGCTGCGCGGCGTTGCTTTGCGTCTCCGTCTTGGAGAATCCCAGGTCTTCGAGGGAGGGCTCGGTCTTGTTGGGGGTCGGGGCGTTCGGAAGATTATCCGGGGGCGTCGCCGGGGATGCTTGGGCGGGCGCGGAGGTAAGCGTCAGATTCAGTGTTTGCTGGCTTCCAGCGGTCAGGGTCACCTTCGCAACGCCTGTGACGATTCCCTCGGCAGACGCGGAGACTTCGTAATCGCCAGCTGCGAGGTTGGGAATTGTGTAGGCGCCGGCGGAATCGGTCTGCGCTTCGGTCGACTGGCCTGTGTACAGATTTTTGACGGCGACCTTCGCGTTAGGGAGGGCTTTTCCGGAAGCGTCGGTGACCGTGCCGGAGAGCCTGGCGTCTGTGTCCTGCGCACGCAGTGCATTCGCGGTAAGTACAAAAATTAGTACAACTATGACGCCAAAGACGACCTTCTCCGCTTTCGCTTTCATATCAGTTTCCTCTGGATACCTGAGACTGATGGCCCTTTTATTTATTACAAGATGCCGGGAGGAATGCAAGAGGATGTATCGTTTCTTTTTCTCAAGCTGTCATCCTGAGCCTAGGAGCGACTCTGCGAAGCGCAGTCGTTACGCAGTCGAAGGATCCCTTTCAGGCATGCAACACCGCGCTGTATCCGGGAGTTCGCTTTAGGTGCGGACCCACGCACCTCTACAGCACTGGAGAGAACCCACTGTCTGATTTCATGGAGGGTACAAGCGTTTCGAGCGGTCCTTCGACTGCGAAAGGAGCGCGCTCCGCGCACTTCCAGCCCCGTTCAGGATGGCAACTCTAGGGGTGCGCGATGCAAACATTTAGACTGGTTCCATGACCACCACCGCCCTCAATTCCCTCTCTCGTGCGTCTTCCGCTTATTTGCGGTCTGCTATGAATCAGCCCATTCAGTGGCATGAGTGGGGGCCGGAGGCGTTTGCCGCGGCGCAGCAGGCAAACAAGCCCATGCTGCTCGACGTTGGGGCAGTGTGGTGCCACTGGTGCCATGTGATGGATCGGGAGTCGTATGACGATCCGCAGATCGCGGCGATTGTGAACGAGCATTTTGTTGCGGTGAAGGTGGATCGGGACGAGCGTCCGGACATTGACAGCCGGTATCAGGCGGCGGTGCAGGCGGTGAGCGGGCAGGGTGGGTGGCCTTTGACCGCATTTCTTACGCCGGACGGGAAGCCGTTTTATGGCGGAACTTATTTTCCGCCGAGCGATGGGTATGGGCGTCCTAGTTTTCGGCGGGTGCTGTTGAGCATTGCCGCCGCGTACAAGGAAAAGAATGAGGACGTGGTCGAGCAGGCGAAGATGGTAGAGAACGCGATCGCGCAGTCGGAATCCTTTGCGGGAAAAGATGGGCGGATTTCGGCGAGCGTCATTAAGGCGATACAAACAGCCGCGTTTCGCATGTTTGATCCGCAGCATGGGGGCTTTGGGCAGGCGCCGAAGTTTCCGCACCCGTCGGCGCTGGATTTGCTGATCGAGCGGTATGCGCGGAGTGCGGAAGGTGACACGTCAAAATCTCCACCCTATCGCAAAGAGCGCGATAGGTTGGGGCACCCAGAACAGAGTGGTGACGACGGATTGCGCAACCTGATCGTTACCACGCTCGATCACATGGCTCAGGGTGGGGTGTATGACCAACTGGCGGGCGGGTTTCACCGTTACTCGGTAGACGAGCGCTGGGTGGTGCCGCACTTCGAAAAGATGTGCTACGACAACTCCGAATTGCTGAAGAACTATGTGCATGGGTTTCAGGCTACGGGAGAAGAGTTCTTTGCGGACGTAGCGAAGGACATCATTCGCTGGATGGACGAGTGGCTCAGCGATCGCGAGCGGGGAGGATTCTATGCGTCCCAGGATGCCGACATTTCCATGGACGACGACGGCGACTACTTCACCTGGACTCTCGACGAAGCTCGCGCCGTTTTGACGGTCGAGGAGGCGCAGGTAGCGGCGCTGCACTATGACATCAACGAGGTCGGGGAGATGCATCACAATCCAGCGAAGAACGTGCTGTATGTGCGGGCTTCGGTGGAGGAGATCGCGCAACGGATGAATTTGGCGAAGGAACGGGTGGATGAACTGTTGGCCTCGGCCAAGAAAAAGATGTACGCGGCACGGCTGCAGCGGCCGACCCCATACGTGGATAAGACGGTGTATGTGGGATGGAACAGCCTGTGCGTTTCAGCTTATCTGGAGGCGGCCAAGGTGCTTGGGCTCACGGACGCGCGGCGGTTTGCGTTGCGCTCGCTGGATCGCGTGCTGGGGGAGGCATGGAGACCGGCGTCGGGCAACAAGGAAAACGCAGGCAACAGTGTCGGCCCTACCGTCGCGGGTCTACTCCTGCACGTAGTGTCTTATTCCGATCCGGCGGCTTCCCACCGCGAAGTGACGGGACTTCTGGACGATTATGCTTTCACGGCGCTGTCCGGTATGGATGCCTACGAAGCAACCGCCGACCTCAGTTACTTCAAGTTTGCGCACGCGATTACGGATGCGATGATTGCCCGGTTTTACGATGCGACCGCGGGAGGATTTTTCGACAGCGAACCTGCCGCCGACGGCCAGAGCCTGGGAGTGCTGGCAACGCGGCGCAAACCGCTGCAGGACTCGCCCACTCCGGCCGGGAATCCCATGGCGGCGATCGCGCTGGCCCGACTGCATCATTACACCGGCGACGCCAGCTATCGCGACAAGGCGGAGCAGACCCTCGAAACTTTCGCGGGCGTGGCGGAGCAGTTTGGAATCTTCGCTGCGACTTACGGGATTGCCGTCGTCCATCTGTTGGAGAGTCCGATGCAGGTTGTCGTGATTGCCGAAGACGGAGATGCAGAAACGGCGGAGACGCTGCATGCACAAGCGATCGCGCCGTTTGCTTTCAGTAAGACTGTACTGCGGTTGGAGAGAAATCAGGTAGTAGCCGAGAATCTTCCGCCGGAGTTGGCAGGGACGATTTCGAAGCTTCCCGCGTTGGGCGGGGGAAAATCGTTCGCCGTGGTGTGCTCAGGGTCAGCCTGCCAGCCCCCGGTTTTTGATGCGGCAGGATTGCGGACAGCCCTGGAAGCCGCAGCCGGGAAATCTTAAAAGCCCGACGTCAACACTTAGGTTGCCCTTCCCGCCTCAAATCCTACAAGGCAAAAAAGTGGGGCTGTCGGGTTAGTATGAGTCCCGACAGCCCAAAGATTGCGAGCCCCAAGTGTTCGGCCCAAGTAGCAGTTACAACAGGTTACTTTGGTGACTTGCGTTACTAGCTGCCCCGGGTTCTACTGCGGTGGTATTCCTCTATCGCAGTTCTTTTGGCTGGGTGGGCACAGTAGAATTGGGCCGCCGTCCTGGGCGGGAACCTGTTGGACGGCAGCTGCAACGAATGTGCCCACTAGTCCTAACATCAGGATCGAAATCCTGATTGCTCGTTTCATGGGTTCGTCTCCTATATCCGCGTAGCATTTCCCCTAAGGGGATTATTCCGCGGAGCCGCATTATAGGGCATGTGTCAAGGCTGAGTGCAACAATTTGCATCCTGCCGAACCCACCTACCGCTGCGAGCCTGCTAAACCCCTACTTGATAACTACTGTAACATTCATTTGTTACATCAACTTGAGGATCAATCCATAAAGTGTTTCTTTGATGATGTGGGCAGCGCAGGCCACGGTGCACATCTTTGCGTAGCGTTTACGATTTCGGAACAACATGGACGGAACACGGAACTGGCGGGGAAAGTGTCCGAAGGCGAGCGAGCCACATAAGGCCCGTAAGGCGCTCCCAAAATCTAGGGCTTGGAACTTATGTGCACGGCAGGAATGGTGAAACTACCGGTTCCGGCTGCCGCTCCGCGGGCAACCGGAGCAGCGCTCCGATTCTGCTGGGCGAGCGGTAGATCCTGTTGTGTGCGGGAAAGAGCGCGGTCGACCATGCCTTCAAACATTGGGATGAGCGAGTCGGCGGGAAGAGGGTGGTGAATATCGGAGAGACTCTGCTCCCAACGTTGGGGTTGCAGAAGCGACAATGAAACATCGCGCGATGGACTCTTCACGGCGACATAGCCGAGCCATACCATCAGAGTGCCGTTATAAGCGGTCATGTTGAGCACGCCCAAGACCATGGAATCGCCCAGGTGTTTGCCGATCCAGGAAGAGATCAGCACCAGTTCGATCACCGCGAAAGCGCCAAAGCCCAGGGCAATGCCGAAGCTGTGCTGGCGACGGCTGACGCCTACGTAATGGGCGAAGAAAAGCAGGAACAGAACCATCCCGACCTGAATCATGCGCACGCATCGTTGCGAGGTGATGATGGCCTGCATCCATGGCGCCACTTGGGAAGAGTTCGTTGAGACCGAGACGACTCCGGCCACGAGCAGCATAACCAGGCCCGCCCATTTGAAAAGTACGGTTCCCAGATCGCGCAGAGTATGGAACGCGCGGAAAACATCCACAAAGATTTCGTGAATTACGGCAAAGCCGAAGGCCACGCTCAGCGCGTCGCAAACCCAATACAAGTAGAACGCGGCGGAATAGCTGTGCCAGTAGGCCGGAAAAAGAATTGAAAAAGTGACGAGTTGAACCAGAATGTATCCGAAGAAGAACTTGAATTTGCGGTGCAGGCCCCGGCTGAACATGAGCGTGGCGATCCCGATCTGAAGGATGGGATGCGCGACCCAGAGCGCGTAATAGAGAATCTTAAATTTTTCGCTCATCTCTCTCGTTCGCCGGCAAGACTACCTGTGCAGATTGGTAGACCAACGTTAGCGGTTCCCAACCCGATGTTCAATGCACTGAGGTAATCGAACGTAACGTTACCGCGGTGGGTACTAGCACCACAAGGTTACCTTCGTGCTAGAGAGGGCACTCCCCGATTATGAAGCGGAAAAGCTTCCGGAGGGCAGACAAACCCGTGGATTTCACCGGGCACACCTCTGCGAAGCCAGCGGGAGAGTGCATCAGCCGAGAAACTTCGGAGGATGGTTTAGGCGTCTGGCATGGAGTGGATGTAGGCGCGCATCATGCGCACCTCGTCATCCTTCTCGTTCAAATCGTGCAACAGGATGTCGCGCAGCGACACCATGCCCACCAGTTGACCTTCGTGGCACACGGGAAGGTGGCGAAAACTGTGGCGCCGCATCAGGGCCATGCAGTTTTCCAGATCCTCGTTCATGTTGATGGTGAGGGGGTCGTCGGTCATGACCTCTGCCATGCAGGTGCTGCGGGGGTCACGGCCCTCGGCCACCACGCGCTTCATGAGATCGCGTTCGGAAAAGATTCCGACCAGTTGGCCGTTGTGCAGGACGGGGACGGCACCGATATTGTGCTCCACCATGACTCGAACGGTTTCGAGCACGGTATGGCCTAGTTCAGCCTGATGTGTGTCCTGATCCTTGATCAGGTCGCAGATACGCATTTGACACCTCCCGGGCCACAGAGTTCCGAGCTGTCCAAAAGCATCTACCGGGGCGTGAGTATATGCCGGATAGGAGATGGAAAGAAAGCGAAAAAGGTTGGTACGGAAAGAAATCCAGACCGGATAGGGACGGAAGGACAAGACTTGCGCAGCCTGAAGAATGCCGAGGGTAGGGTCAAGGCCCGACGAGAAGTAGGGTATTCCCTTTTCTATGGCTTACGGAATTACTAGAGTGGAATCGTTCTTGGCGAGGCTTGGTCGCCTGTAAACACAAAATACGAAGAGTTCCACAGAGCCCCAGGCAAGCTTCCGCGCTGGCGGGCGGTGATCACAATGTTGTAGTCATCCGTGCCGCCAAGATTCATTTCCCGCAGCGCATCCGTAGGCGGAGTATCCTTCTGAGCCCCGTTCGAGCCGGGTTCGATTACGGCCAGCCATGCTAGAAATTCGTGGAGATCGCGGGTGCGGGGACGTCCGGGAACCGTAAAAGAGACCTGCGCCTCCTGCGTGGAAAAGTGCCAGGCGAGCGACGCCGCCAGATCGACTGACTTTTCGTAGGCTCGCTCAGAAATCATCCCCGGCTCAGGATTATCGAAGGCGATGCACAGTTTGCGCTCGTCTTCGCGGGCAAACTCGCGGACCTTCAGCGAACCCGACTTGGCGGTCGCCTTCCAATCGACGTGGCGGGCGGAGTCTTCGGGCATGTATTCGCGAATGCGGTACAGGTCGGAGCCGCGGCCGCGGACAAAACTCTCCCACTCGCCGCGCACCAGCGGCAGAATCTCGAAAACCTCGTCAGTGGGCTCGATGCGGGGATAGACCAACACTTCCCTGGGCAAAGACACGTGCCGCGTCTTGGTGAGGAAAGCGAAGGGAAAACGTGTAGCCAGGCCGAAGCTGTCTTCGCGATAACGGCCGCGGTGATCGAATCTTAGTTCGAGATCCGCAGACGCTTCAGCTTGCGGAGGAAGAAAAGCGAAGTAAGCCATCCCTTGAAAGATTCCGGGAGGCGGTGGAACTACGATCACGCGGCGCAGGCGCCGGTCGGGCAAACGCAGCCACTGCTGCGCCGAGGGCCGATTAAACGGGAACGCGAAGGTGGTTGCTTCCCACTGCCACTGCTTGGCCGGCTTCTTTCTCTTCTTTCGGGTGGAAACAACGCGGATGGAAAACGACGGCAAGTATCGTCGCGGGTTATGCAATACGATGCGTCCCAGCACGGGGCGCCCGGCGAAGACATGCTCGGGGAGCCGGACGTCGAGTTCCAGCCAACGCAAAACCCACGCGGAAACGACTCCGGATACCAGGATCGCCGCCAGCATGGCCGCAACCACGATATAGAGAAGATTGTTGCCGGTGTTCAGGGCGGCAATGCCGATCACGAGCGTCACCACCACATACACGATGCCAGCGCGGGTCACGTCGTAGTCGAAGGACTCCCGCAGGCGTTCGACGGCCACCCGCCGCGCCAGGTAGGGCACTGTAACCAGCCCGACCAGAGTGGCAAGCAGCAGCGAAGTCGAAGCCAGAATCACGGTGGCCCAAACGTTGCCGGCGTCGCGCGACACGGTGGAGAAAAGGGCGGTTCCGAAGGCCAGCCCAAGGCCAACCAGCGCGAGCAGGAATTTTCCCCAAACTTCTGCCGAGGCCGATTGCAGCCACTGCGCCAGCCGACTGGGCACAGATGGGGTTGATTTCAACGGATTGGCGTACGCAGAACCCACTTCTTCGCAGCCTAGCATTCTCTCGAGGAACGGACAATCAAGATCGGCTTGCGGGGAAAGCGTTCGTAACCGGTGGAAGGTCTCCTCTTTAGTCGAAGGGACGGCGGCGCTACAGGAATCCTTCTGATTCCGATTTTCTTGTGCTACCCTTTTGGGCTCGAAGGAACTCGTTGCTTATCGGTAAACGTGGTGTGTCCGATGGCAAAAGCCATCGTCAGAACAGTGAGCCCGAAGGCCAGGGCGACCCCGGCATATCCGATGCCGACATTGGGAACAGCGAATGATCTGGCAGCCCATAGCAAAGGGCGGCGCTAAGAGAATCGAACCGGAGGAATGCATGCGGAATTGCTGGTTGCGCCTTGCTCCTGTCGTCCTGGCATTGGTTTTACCGGCTGCGAGTGGTTGGGCGCAGAACCAATCCCCCGATCACCGGGTCGACCCAGCGGTCAATAAACCCGTCGACGACGAGGGCCATGCGTGGTGGCAACACGCGGTGTTCTATGAAATCTACCCGCGCAGCTTTGCCGACAGCAACAACGATGGCGTCGGCGACATCCCGGGCATCACATCGAAGCTCGACTATTTGCGTTGGCTGGGCGTGGACGCGATCTGGATTGCGCCCATGTTTCCATCGCCCGAAGTGGATTGGGGCTATGACGTCTCCGACTACTACAACGTAAACCCCGATTACGGCACGCTCAAGGACATGGACGCGTTGGTGGCTCAGGGAAAGCAGCGCGATATCCGCGTGCTGCTCGATTTTGTTTTGACCTACACCTCGGATCAGAACAAGTGGTTTCAGGAGGCGATGTCCTCGCGAACCAATCCGAAGCGGGATTGGTACATCTGGCGCGAGGGCAAAGGCGCTGGGGCAGAACAGCCGCCAAACAACTGGACCTCAAATTTTGGGGGCTCGGCGTGGAAGCACGACGCTGCGTCCGGAGAGTGGTACTACCATTATTTCTATCCCCCTCAGCCCAACCTGAACTGGCGCAATCCGGAAGTGGAAAAGAACATGTTCGACGTGACTCGCTGGTGGTACGAACGCGGCATTGCGGGCTTCCGTTTGGACGCGGTCGATGTCATGTTTGTCGACTCTCGATTCCAGGACAATCCGGTGGTGGGCAACGAGAAGAACGCGTTTGGCGATCCCGTGGAACACGAAATCAACGACAAGAACCAGCCCGAACTGCATGGCGTGCTGCAACGCCTGCGGAAAGTGGCCGACGAACATAACGCAGTGCTGATCGGCGAAACCTGGACCAACGATATCGACCAGTTGAAGCGCTATTACGGCAAGCACAGCGACGAAGTCACCATGCCGATGGACTTCATGTTCACCATGGTGAACAAGCTTTCGCCGCCGGACTTCCGCAAACAGATCGACTGGGTGGATGGTTCAGGGGGATGGCCGGTCTATGTTCTGAGCAATCACGACATTCAGCGCGTGTACGACCGCTACGGCGATGGCGTGCACAACGATCAGATCGCGAAGCTGATGGCCTCGCTGTATTTGACGCTGCGCGGCACGGCCGTCATGTACTACGGCGAAGAGATCGGGATGGAAAACAACGATCCCAAGCGACCCGAGGATGTGAAGGATTCGAGGGGACGAGTGGGCTGGCCGAAAGATAAGGGACGCGACGGCGAGCGCACTCCCATGCAGTGGAACGCCGAGGCCAACGCGGGATTCGCCGTGACGGCGCCGTGGCTTCCCGTGGACGAGCGCTACAAAACCTATAACGTTGCCACCGAGAAGAGCGACTCGAAGTCGATTTTGAACTACTACCGCCAACTGCTGACCCTCCGGCATACGAACAAAGCCTTACTCGACGGCAAGTACGTTGCACTCAACGAGAACGACTCGAACGTGCTCGCCTACGCGCGCAGTTACAAGGGACAGAATGTGGTTGTGGTGTTGAACATGAGCGGAGTGGCGCAGAAGGTAAAGTTAAACCTCGCGGCGAAAGGCGTGGAAGCTCGGTCGGCAAAGACGCTGCTCTCTTCGTTTGGGGCGCCGGAACGAGTGAGCCTCAGCGAGATTTCGGTTGAGGCGTTTGGGGCCTGGATTGGAGAGACGGAGTAGGCCCGCTCCCGCGAGAATCCTCCCTTCAGTACTCCACCAGTTCCTTCATCGCCAGAAACAGATCGTTCGGCTGCGGGAGGATTGCATCTTCCAGAATTGGCTGGTAGGCGACGAACACGTCTTTGGCGGCGACGCGGCGGACGGGGGCGTCGAGCTGGTCGAAGAACTGGTCGGCGATGCGGGCCGCGATCTCCGCTCCGTAGCCCCAGCTCAGGGTGTCTTCGTAGGCGACGAGCGCGCGATTCGTCTTGGCGACCGATGCGGCGATCGTGTCCCAGTCGAATGGATTCAGGCAGCGCAAGTCGATCAATTCGACCTTCACACCTTGCTCGCGCTCTAGTTTCTGGGCGGCCTGCAACGCGCGGGGCACGACTGCGCCATAGGTGATAACCGTCAGGTCGGTGCCGGGATGGACAATCTTCGCTTTGCCAAACGGAATCATGTAGTCCGGGCCGGGATAGGCGGCGCGTCCGAAGGCCTCGCGATACAGGCGCTTATGTTCGAGAAACAGTACCGGATCGTCGCAACGGATGGCTGTGCGCAGCAGGCCCGCGGCGTCTTGCGAGTTCGACGGGAAAACGACGCGCAGACCGGGAATGTGCGTAAAGACGCTCTCGCCACACTGCGAGTGGTAGATGGCACCGCCGGTAAGGTATCCGCCGATGGCAACGCGAATCACGACTGGGCAGGAGAATCCATTGTTTGAGCGCCAGCGGATCACGCTGAGCTCGTCGCGAATCTGCATCATCGCGGGCCAGATGTAGTCGAAGAACT